>ERZ772969.104-NODE-104-length-91900-cov-8.048201_pt1 | contig 91900 bp, 82 predicted proteins | sample MGYA00511676_ERZ772969 | MGnify/ENA primary metagenome ERZ772969 (study PRJEB29015, sample SAMEA2737651) | human gut metagenome | biome: human gut; feature: human-associated habitat; material: faeces | place: China | collected 2012 ... | reverse complement strand
ATATGAAAAGTCTTAGAAATATCCAATTGAAGCTTCTGGCATCGTTGATGTATGCGCACCTGCTTTCCTCATATATACTGTCGTCCGTTTGTTAAAAATGTGTGCCAAACAACAGCTTCACCCTTTAAGCAGCCTCCTGAATCTCTTACTATGTCTCTCCATATAATCAATCCAGCCTCCCACCGATTTACACATAATGCAGAACAATACCCCTGCAATCAGTGCATACATTATTATCATCCTTAACATAATCATATTTACTGTCGTAATCGCAAATATTCCTTTAAAATTCAACACGCATATAACTATTCCTGCAGCCATGGCAAGACACAATAATATTCTTATTCCATCAAATGGCCTGCATATCCTCACAAGAGCTGCTAAACCTATAAATAAAAGAATAACAATAGCAACTGTCGATATCTGTTCATTACTCATGCCGAGTATATTACCATGAATAGAAATGGCTGCAAGCATAATAAAGTCTGCAAGACCTGCCGGCAGTGCCTTCAATATGACATTAACGAGAAAATCACCTCTTATAAGCTCCTTGTTAGGCTGCAGTGCCAGGACAAATGCTGGTGTTCCTATTGTAAATGCACCTAACAGCGATAACTGCGTTGGATACAAAGGATAAAGATTAGCAGCTATAAGCGTGAAAACCGTTGTAAGAATGGAAAATATATTCTTAACAAGAAACAAAGATGCTGATGTCTGGATATTATTAACAACTCTTCTTCCCTCAAGAACCACATCTGGCATCTTTGAAAAATCCGAATCTAAAAGCACAATCTGTGCAGCATTGCTCGCCGCATCGCTTCCCGATGCCATAGCAACACTACAATCAGCACATTTAAGTGCAAGAACATCATTAACACCATCACCCGTCATTGCAACAACTCTTCCAGCCGCTTTATAAGCCTGTATTATCTGCTTTTTCTGTTCTGGTATAACCCTTCCAAACACCGTATACTTCTGTATAGCAGCTTTTATATCGGCTTCGTTTTTTAATGTAGTTGCATCGACATAATTTTCTGCGTTTCTTATGCCTGCTCTTATAGCAACCTTAGATGCTGTCACAGGATTATCTCCTGATATAACAACAACATCCACACCCTGTTTCTCAAAATATCCAAAGGTTTCCTTAGCCGTATCACGAATCTCATTTTCAAGAATAATAAATGCATATGGGATAACTGGTTCTTCTATAATATTTCCTTGTGGATCACTTACACATTCACCAAAAACAAGTATACGTTCTCCCCTGTCTGAATACCTGTCATATATATCAGTATAGTCATCATACTGATTAAGAAGAACATACTCAGGTGCTCCAAAAACATAACATTTACCATCGATAACTGCACCACTATACTTATTCTGTGATGAAAATGAATATATCCTTTCTGCTTTCTTGTCATTGTGTCCAGAAAAATATTCTTTGACAGCTTTCATAGTTTCATTATCACTGCTCATATTTCCTGCAACATCCGCTATTATAGCCGTAACATTATCCCTGTAGAACACAACATCACTTACTGACATTTCAGGTTTTGTTATAGTTCCTGTCTTGTCAACACAAAGCACATTGACTCTGGCAAGTGTCTCAACACAATTCATTTCATGTACAAGCACACTTTTCCCCGCAAGCCTTCTCACACTTACAACAAGTGCCACACTTGCAAGCAGATATAACCCCTCAGGAATCATACCTACAAGCGATGCAACCATCGATACAACACTATTATTTATAGTATGTCCAAGAAAAAAATGGCTCTGTATATACATGATAATTCCAAGTGGAACTATAACTATACCAATAATCTTAACAAGGTTATCAAGTGACTTCATCATTGTAGTCTGCTGTTTTTTTCTTCCAGCTTTTGCTTCAAGTGCAAGCTTTGAAGCATATGATGAATGCCCCACATTAGTAAGTACCGCCCTGCATTCTCCCGATACAACAAAGCTTCCTGATAAGAGAATATCACCTTTATTCTTTATAATCTCATCTGACTCTCCTGTTATAAGCGATTCATTCACTCTTATACAGCCTTCTGCCAGAATGGCATCTGCACTAAGCTGGTTACCTGCTTCAAATATGCACACATCACCCTTAACAAGCTCCGTGGAATCTATCTGACTTATATAGCTGTCTCTTATAACCTTTGTTTTAGGTGCATTAACAACTGTAAGTCTGTCCAGAGTTATTTTTGCTCTTATTTCCTGTACTATACCTATTATAGTATTAAGAATGATAATAGGCAGAAAGGTCATATTATTATATGACCCTACAAATATCAGAAGACCAGCAAATACTGCAAACACAAAGTTAAAATATGTTAATACATTACCTGCTACTATCTGACCTATTGTTTTAGACTGGTTTCCTACTGGTATATTATCCAGTCCTTCTTCTTTAAGTTTTTTAGCTTCTTCACTTGATAATCCGTTACGAATATCAGTCATTAACGTACTTCATCTCCCCGGCAATCACCTTAAATATATATATTATTGCTGCTATATCCACAGCCATCTTTACTATGAAACATATTATAATCGATGTCTGTGATGAATAATTAAATACCTGGAATGCTACATAACTTGCAAACTGTATAATACATATATAGCTTGCCCACATGTGTGAAATCTGTCCCTTGACATATGCATGCATAGCTGCGCTAAGTGCCATAGATAATATAATATCCATTGTAAATGCTATTCCCATAAGAAGCCACAGATATCCTGGTGCATTAAAAAGGTTAGACAGTGTCTTATAGAATGTCTCTGTATCATTCTCTGTAAGTCCTGCTACCATAGTATCAAGTCCCATGTTATTGTATGCTGTTGCTATAGATATAGACGAAATAACTGTAAGTCCATATAACACACCATCTCCTACAGAAAGACCAATACCTGAAAGATATACATCACCTTTTCTTTCAAATCTTCCCGCCATAAATCTTGCAAGTACATATCTTGCAAGAGTCATGCCTAAAGCTGACAATATTGAATATATTATTGTGTACGCAGTAGTATTATATTCAAATGTCTGGTCTATAGATGGTATAAGTGCCAACGCTGACATGCAAAGATTTGCAAATATAAACACAAATATGGAATATGCAAATACACTTGCCAGTACATTGATAAACCGCCCATTCCATCTCTTAATAACAACAATAATCAGCACGATAAATGCTGAGAGCATAAGTATTCCTCCTGCTGAGAGCATATTCTCCGCCCCTGCCGGAATACCTGCTGTAAGGTCAATTCCGTATTCTTCCATACAAATAAATCCTCCATTACATTCTAATCTCCATTCTTGCGCTGTCTTTTGCGCATCTCAAGTTTGTGCGTAAGCACAAATCTTGCGTGTGAAAAATCTTATTTTTCACACTAATTTCTTTATCTTTATGTACGAAGTCAAAAGGTCAAATTATATCAAAAGAGCAGCCACATCTGGTAGCTGCTCCCTCATAATCTTAATTGTATAACAATATATCTTTTCAAAAATCTATATATAAATCAGGAAAAGGCACACTGTAAACCATTCGGATTATAATTTTGTTACGTTAACAGCCTGAGGTCCCTTAGCGCCTTCTGTTACATCAAACTCTACTTCTGCGCCTTCCTCTAAAGACTTGAAACCTTCCATATTAAGTCCTGAATAATGTACGAAAACATCCTTTCCTGACTCATCACTGATAAAGCCGTAACCCTTCTGGTTATTGAACCACTTTACTGTACCCTTCATTACAAGTACCTCCAAATAAAATATATGGTGATCACACCTTTTTCATATTAACATTTTAAAGTGTTAGTGTCAATTTATTTGCCATAAAATCAATGTAAATCAATGTAAAATCAGTGTACTTATAGTTAAACAGTCTGCCTGTAAAGATGTTACAGATTAATTTCATACATTTATTCTACCTTGTATGTTGTTCTGCCAAGTTCAATCTTATCTTCACCACTCTGTACCACCGAAACCTCATCCTTTGACACAACATTTTTCTTTGGTACCTTTATCAGATTACCGCTTATAATCTCGCAGTCAACTTCCTTATCATTGATAAGAACCTTGCTGAAATCATTAAAATTGTTACCACTTATACATATATAATCTTTATAGTTATATACCTGGTCTATGGTAATATCTTCTATACCCATCTTAAGATCAGTTGCAACATATGGCACTTCACCATTATATATCTGTTTATCTCCATATAATATATCATATTCGAGTATTTTAAGCTTCTTAAGATAATCCTCATCTTCATGCTTTGTCTGATGGAACTTCATAATATAACCTTGTGATATTCCAAGACGTTCAAACACCGCTGCTGATAACTGATATGCCTGAAGATTCATATCAATCTTCTCCATATCAAAGTTCGACCATATGAAATATTCCGTCTGATATATATCTGCATTTTTCATTGTATCATTTGTAAAACTAAATGTTGGCAGATGATCACCATACATTACAAGTACAGTTTCCTCCTGTCTTCTTTCAAGCATATTGACAAGCTCACCTATAAATGAATCCATCTCGTGAATCTGATTGACATAGTATTCAAACTGTGTCTGTTCATCCTCAGCAAAAAAGCCTGATACTTTTACGGATGGTATATAGCCCTCTGGCATGACAGCAGGATAATCACCATGTCCCTGAACTGATATTGTAAATATATAGTCCATATTCTCTGTTGAATCTAAGGTTTTTCTTATCTCTGGCACAAGCATTTTATCTTTAGCCCAGCCTAATGGTGTCTTCTGATAATCACTGCTCATATACTCAATAGGTGTAAACGTATCATAACCCAGGTGCGAAAACACCTTATATCTGTCATAAAAAGTTGCATCGTTGTTATGAATCGCATGAGTAGAATATCCTATCTTTTTTAAATCATACGCTGCTGATTCACATGTTTTAGACTGCATAACCGTTCTATATGGATATTCTCCTGGTCCAAAATCATCAAGATTGACTCCTGTCTGTACTTCAAACTCTGTGTTAGCTGTTCCCGCACCAAAGCATGGAACTGATAAATATCCTGATGAATATTCTTCTCTTAATCTATCAAAATTCGGAGTTGGATTATATGAAAACTCTACACCTTTGACCAGCTTAGGATCAAAGAAGGATTCCAGCTGGACAAATATTATATTAGGCGTTTTTTCTGATACTTCTATTGATGTTTCATCAAGATCCAGCTTAAGATTATCCATATATTCCTGAGAATATTCTTTTGACCTGCCTATACCCCTGTCCTTTATGCTGCTTGTAAAACAGTAGGCAACACCATAGTCCTGATATGCATGGGCAAGATTACCAAAATGCATCTCCACATATCCATTTATAATAAGTGCTGCCGTATAAGAATAAGTAATCAGGAATATTATTCCTACTTTAAACAATGCTGCTATATAAAACTTTTTTCCTGAGAGCTGTACTGTACATTTTCCTGATTTCTTCCATATCATAACAAGTGCAGTCACAACTACAGCAACACCCACAATTATAATAATCATCTGAAATATATTGATATATAAAGGTATAACCTTTACTGCATCTTTTATCAGATATATGTCCATAGCTGTAAATGGTGTCTTTCTTGAACACAGCACTACAAAATTAATAACAGCTATTAAAAGCCATATAACAGATACCAAAGCATACACAAATACTCTTTTCCTGAAAAAATAAGCTATTGACATAGTTGTCATAATTATCATTGTATTCAAAAGAAAGATAACAGGACTTGTGAATACACTCAAAAGTCCTGTTATTCCTCTTTTGTTAAGACATTCCACAGCCATATTGATAATTATGGAATATATAAATATATGACTTATCTCATAGTTCCATATTCTATTAATCACTGACTTTATTCTGTCCATCTTTTTTAATCTGTTCCAGTAATACCCTTGCCTTTTCCTTAATACTAACAGGTGCAGTTCTGGACGTTACGATTGCACCGGCAAATCTTTTGGCCTCATCATATTCCCTGCACTTAAGTCCAAGACTTGCCAGAAGATAATTCAATGTATTCTCATCCATACCGCATATCGGAGGGTACTGCGTTGAAACAGCCTCCTTGAAACCTTTATAAGCATCCTCAACATATTCCAGCTGGGATTTTAAATGTTGTTTTGTTATACTGTTATCTGCTTTCTGCCTTATAAGCTCTGTAACACGGCCTTCATAAAGCCACGCAAGCCTAAGACACAGATATGCACTTTCACTTATCTTAGTTCCCACTATCATCTCACTTAAAAGCGCCATCTTACATCGTCTTATAGCGACATCATATGAATAATAATCCTCATCCTTCCATGTCACCTTAAACTTACCTTCTACTGATTCTTTAAGAGCCGCTCTCTGCTTGTTTGTCAGCTTCCCATATATTCTTGGCACCGCTGCATATCCACAATGAGGACACATAATCACATCATATTTAGTACAATCTATACCTGTGTATATGGGCTTTAGTATTTCATTCGTACCCTTAAATCTTGCCTTGCCTGTTCTTACCTGCTTTGTTATGAATTCTTTGTTACACACGGCACATGTGATTTTCTTGTCATAAAGGTAAACACTTTCCTGTTTTTCTTCCATATCATTACCCGCATAAAGAGGTTATTAACCACTTATTATTTCTGGAGCTTAAATGAACTCTTTAATGATACGATTCTGTTAAATACCAGTGCATTCTCCTTAGAGTCTTTGTTATCAACACAAAAATAGCCATTTCTTACAAACTGAAATCTGTCTTCTGGCTTAGCATTAACAAGCTCAGGCTCTAAAATACAATTCTTAAGAACTGTAAGAGAATGAGGATTAATATTCATCGAACCATCTTCCTCATTGTATACTCCCTTTTCTTCATCCACAATGTTCTCATAAAGTCTGACTTCTGCGTTAATTCCCTTTGATGCTGATACCCAGTGTATAGTCCCCTTTACTTTACGCTCAGTAAAATTGCCACCTTTTGTTGCAGGATCATAGGTACAATGTATACATGTTACATTGCCATCCTCATCCTTTTCAAACCCTGTACAAGTAACAAAATATGCATTCATAAGACGTACCTCGTTACCTGGGAATAATCTGAAATACTTTTTAGGTGGTTCCTCCATGAAGTCTTCTCTTTCAATATACAATTCCTTTGTAAATGGAACTTTTCTTGTTCCCATATCAGGATTTTCCTGATTGTTAGAAACTTCCATATACTCTACCTGATCTTCTGGATAGTTGTCGATTACAAGCTTAACCGGATCAAGTATTGCCATCATACGTTTAACCTTAAGCTTAAGGTCTTCTCTTATACAATACTCAAGCATAGGATATTCTACAGATCCCTGTGCCTTAGTTACACCTACAAGTTCAACAAACATCTTAATAGCCTCAGGTGTAAATCCTCTTCTTCTAAGAGCTGCTATAGATACCAGTCGTGGATCATCCCATCCGTCAACCACACCATCCTCTACAAGCTTCTTAATATATCTCTTTCCAGTTACTACATTAGTAAGATACAACTTGGCAAACTCTATCTGCTTAGGATTCTCTTCTGGCGATGTTTTATAGCCTGTTTCTATAACTACCCAGTCATAAAGAGGTCTGTGATCCTCAAACTCAAGCGTACATATAGAATGTGTGATTCCTTCTACGGCATCTTCTATAGGATGTGCAAAATCATACATAGGATATATGCACCACTTATCACCTGTTCTATGGTGAGTCATATGTGCTACTCTGTATATAACAGGATCTCTCATGTTGATGTTAGGTGATGCCATGTCTATCTTGGCTCTTAATACCTTCTCGCCATCACTATATCTGCCTTCCTTCATTTCCTCAAAAAGCTTAAGGTTTTCTTCAACTGAACGGTCTCTGTATGGGCTCTCCTTACCTGGCTCTGTAAGAGTTCCTCTGTATTTTCTTATTTCTTCTGCTGATAAATCATCAACATAAGCCTTTCCCTTCTTTATAAGGCGCACTGCAGCCTCATACATCTGTGGAAAATAATCTGATGCAAAAAGAACATCTCCATTCCATTTTGCTCCAAGCCATTCAACATCCTTTTTTATAGAATCAACGAATTCAACCTTTTCTTTTGTTGGATTCGTATCATCAAATCTCATATTAAACTGACCATTGTATTCCTTTGCAAGCCCATAGTTAAGTAATATGGACTTTGCATGTCCAATATGAAGATATCCGTTAGGTTCTGGTGGAAATCGCGTAACTACCTTTTCGCAGTGACCTTCCTTTATATCTTTATCAATAATCTGTTCAATAAAATTCTTTGAAACAGTCTCGTTATCCATCAGTATATTCCTCCTACAATAAGTTCACTTTTTTCGCATATTATACTTTATAATACTGCAAAGCTAATGTAATTTCAAGCCGCTGTTAACTACTTTGCCTTTTCATACATCTCTTTAAGTTCATCAACACTGAACTTATAATGACTATTACAGAAATGACAGTTAACCTCTATAGGTTCGCCATCATCTATCATCTTCTGAAGCTCCTGCTTACCAACACTTATAACAGCTGCGCTTACACGTTCCTTAGAGCAGTTGCAGTAAAATTCTGTTGGTATTTTATCCAGTATCTGAAGTTCCATACCCTCAAATATATGCTCAAGTATTTCCTCTGGTGTCATTCCATGTTCAAGCATCTGTGTAACTGACTTTATCTCTTTAATTCTTTTTTCAAGCTTATCTATAAACTCCTCAGTTGCATTAGGCATAAGCTGTATTATAAAGCCACCAGCTTCCTTTACTGTGTTATCCTTATTCATAAGCACACCAAGTCCTACAGATGATGGAACCTGCTCACTTGTAGCAAAATAATACGTTAAATCATCAGCTATTTCACTTGTTATAAGTATAGTATCACCTACATATGGCTCTCTTAATCCTATATCTTTAATAACACTGAGCACACCTATTCCGACTGCGCCAGCAATATCCATATGTCCATCCTTAAGTGGCAGCATAGCCTGTGGATTAGCTACACAGCCTTTAACATGTCCATTAGTCTCTGCTGTAACTGTCATGGCACCTAACGGACCGTTACCCTTAACCTGTATAGTAAGTACATCTGTATCATTTTTCATCATAGTTCCCATCATAGCTCCACCTGTAAGAAGTCTTCCAAGTGCTATAGTTGCTATCGGACTCATGTTATGATTTTTTCTTGCTGTTTCAACTACATCTTTTGTTGTTGCTGCGAAGGCACGTACCTGTCCACTCGCTGCTGTTGCCCTGACTATATAATCTTTCATAATAATCCTCCCTTCTTGCGTGTGAAAAATCTTATTTTTCACACTAATCCTCCATTCTTTTTTATATACATTACTCTGCTGTTATACATTTCCAGTCCTTAAGCATCTCCAGCTTCCATAAATGCCATATTCACGGCCTTTATTCTGTATATGCAGCTTTTTCCAGTGTTATACTACTTATGCTCAATGATATAGTATAGTCTTTCTGACTCCTGTGCTGGCTCATTATGCGTAAAGGCATCGTATACATAACGTATTTTAAGCCCTGCTTTTTTCACAGCATTCTCAACCTCTGCCATAGTAAAACCATGCTGGTAATGCTGCTCCTCAAACCTGTCAAATGTGCCATCTTCATTTCTTACAAACACCGCAAGCTCATATTCATTATTAGCACTTTCATCATCATAATAGTTATCCCATATAAATGCAGAATCTTCTCTGTTCTCTGCATATGTGTTGTCTGACAGTATATCCTTAAAAAAATGTATAGTTTTAAGGTCAAATATAAATATGCCTCCTGGCTTTAGTCCATTTTTTACGCATTTAAATACATCACACAAATCATCATTCGTAGTTATATAATTCATGGAATCACCTATACTTACGAATGCATCTACCTCATAAGGAAGTTCGAATTCTCTCATATCCTGGCAGCTATATATTATCTGTTGTCCTGACTCATACGTTTTCTCACTTGCAATAGAAAGCATATCATCAGAAAGGTCTATACCAAGAATATCATACCCTTCCTTGTCAAGCATTCTCGTGACAGTACCAGTACCACAGCCAAGATCAGCTATAGTACTATCAGTTCCTATATTATTTTCCTTTAAAAGTTCATAAAGATAATATTCCCATTCATCATATGGAATATTATCCATATATTCATCATATACATACGCAAAACCTGTATAGGCTTCCATAGCATCTTTCCTCTCTCTTTTACTAGCAAAAGACCTGCGGGTAATCTATAACAACAGACTACCTGCAGGTTTAACTCAACATTAACACATATCAATTATGTACAACATAAAGCCTGGAATAAGCTTAAGCATTCTTTCCACAGCACTGCTTATACTTTTTTCCACTTCCACATGGACATGGATCATTACGTCCAATCTTCTTTCCCTTTACAACTGTACCTGATAACTTCTGTTTCTTGTATAATGCCTTTCTTGTTTCTTCATCAAGTAAAGCATCCCACTGTGGAAGTTCATATAACCAGTCTGCCTTGCAGCCAACCATATTGTAGTAAAGCTTTTCCTTATCATAGTCAAGGCTTACTTCTGTATCTTCTTCCATAGTCTCTATTGGATTAGGAGTCTTAAGGCTGTCATTGATTCCATCAAGAAATCCTGCCATAAGAAGTACTTCCACACCATACTTATCAGCAAGTTCCTTAACTGTTCCCTTAACTACTGTATCAGGAGCTGAAAGAATCTGTTCATAGATTGCCTTCTCCTGTGTAAAATAACTGCCCCAGAACTCATTAGCTGTTTTCTGATCCATCTCTGTCTGGTATGCAAGATTTCTCCATGTATCTAATAATGCCATTATATTTAACCTCTCTTTATCTAAGTAAACTGATTATAAAGTGATCCAGCTGAATAATAATTATATGAACCACTCGAATTATACAGGTTCTGTGTCTGCAGCTTAGAAAGCTGTGCTGCTGAACTGCTGTATATTGATGAAGCACTTGAAGCAACTGACTGTCCATATGATGCTGTACTTGCAAACACTGACTTAGCTACTGCCATATCTGCATTCTTGAATTTAGTTTCATCAATCGAAAGCTTATTCTTACTGTCAACCATGATGCCAAGCTTCTTAAGAAGTGCTGAATTCTGTTTTGTATTATTAACAACATTAGAAGCTGTTCTTAACACAGAATTATCTTCAGAATCTCCTGCTGCCTCTATCAGTGAATTATAATCTTTAACAAATGATGATACTGCCTTATATATAGCATCCGTATCATATTTGTCAGATGTTGTTCCATCTTCATTCTTAACTGACTTTTTGTTCCACAAAGACACGCTCTTTAAATCCTGTGCATCATCAACAACCGCCGAAGCTGCATCCTTTGTTTTAGCTGCGTTAATTTTCTGTGATGATATCGTTGTTGTACTGCCGCTATCTGTCTTAGAAGAATCTTTAACAGGATGCTTTGCATAGTATGATTTAAGAAGCTGCTTATATGTTCCTGTCCTTATAGAATTATAAGTACTAAGATCAATACTTCCTATTCCAAAGGATGAACTACTATTTCCTGAATTAAGACCTGCGAATAAAGCCGATATACTACTTGAATTATAACCTGAAATAGCTGCCATAATCATTCCTCCTTATCTATCTGTTCCTCTGTCTAAGCGATAAATACATACACTAACCCTTAAAACTGATTTAGTTTCCCGTAATTCGTACAGAAATGCTAACTAGTTATCAGAAAGTCTCTGAATCATTTCCCACATAGCTTCAGCTGAATTAAAGTTCTCTGGAACTATGTCCACAGGAGTAATCTCTATATCAAATGTATCATTAAGTTCTCCAACGATTGATACTATATCGAAAGAATCTAAGATTCCATCATCTACAAGTGTATCACATGTTTCATAATCTACATCTGAATTAACCTCTGTCAAAATATCCATTAACTGATCCATTATTAATAACCTAACCTTTCTTATAAAAAATATCGTCATGAATAGACTCTTTGTTAACCTCTATTCCAATCATTCTTATATCTGATATAAACGTATTGCGTAAATAATTCACATAAATTATACACACTGCATTTATTCGCGCTCACATCTTAATATAAAAATCTGTCAGATAAAAAATATAACATATATGAATGTTAGTCAAGCATATTTTATTATAATTAACAACTACTTAACATATATTCGTGAATTAATTGTATCCGTGGCAGTCACATCCCTGTATAACTCAACACTTCCATCTTCGTTATATGCGGTAATAACAGGCATTCTTCTGCTTAAGAACAAATATATACCCTCTGTTATTGAATATGCACCTATATTATAAAATATTATCTTATCTCCTGTCTGTGGCTTTCCTATAGGAAGATTTTTTACAATCAGATCTGCCACTGTACAGAGTGAACCACATATAGTCCACTTTTCATCATCTGTTCCAGCTAGTGTATCAGATATATTTTTATCCCTTACTATTGTTCCATCAGCCTTTACGTATGAATACGCAGGAATCTTCATAGCCATGGTCTGTCCATAATAGTTTACATGATTAATTCCTCCATCAACTATTATATACTGCTGTCCCTTATTAGTCTTTATATCTGCTACTCCGGTAACATATACGCCACAGTCTGCTGCCAGATATCTTCCCATCTCTAACGTAATATGATACTTTTCCTTGTAAGATGCCAGCAACTCTGCTAATTCTTTAAGCATATCATAGTTATTTTCATATGCTGCATCTCCAAAATATGCAACAGGAAGTCCTGGACCATACTCAAGCTCTTCTGCCTTGAAGCCATATTCCTCATACAGCCTGTCACATAGAGCATCCAGCCATTCTATTTCATTTTTTATAATATCAAACTTTTTCTTCTGTGTACCTGTATAGCACTGCAGGCCCAGTATGTTAATATAAGGATGTGACTCTCTGTTTTTTATAATCATTTCTATATCTGATTCATCAAGTCCGAACTGATTGCCACTTGTTACCCTTAGAAGAACATTTATCTTTAATTCTCTTGTGGCAGCACAATCAGACAACAGCCTATACTGTTCAACAGACTCCACTGTATACACACCTACACCGCCACAGTCATCCATAACATGACATATATCCTTTTCTTCCTTGTTAACTCCTGAAAGAACCACATCCTGCATGTTAACCTTTTCACGCTCGCATATTGCAAACTCTCCTGGTGAACATACCTCATATTTAGTATTAAGTGACTTGAATGCATCTACTAAGAATGGATTCGCTTTCATGGCATAACACAGTGTTATATCATTTCCTAATATAGTCTGGATGTCATGTATTCTTTTACCAAGATGCTCCTTATCCAATATATATATTGGTGTTCCATATTGATTGGCAATCTCAATGATTTTTTCTGTACTAAGCATTATATCCCTCCATCAAAGCCTTTCTATCTATCTTTCCATTTTTTGTAAGTGGCATAGCTTCAACATTAACAAGCACTTCTGGTATCATAAACTTAGGAATCTTTGATACAAGATAATGTGTAAGTGACTTGTTGTCAGCATTTCCTTCATAGAAAGCATATATCTTATTCTGTTCCTGTTCATATATGCAGCATGCTCTCTGTATGCCATCCATGGAGTTAATCGCCATCTCTATCTCACCAAGCTCTATCCTGTGTCCATTGTGCTTTATCTGGAAATCCTTTCTTGAAGAGAAGCACATCTCACCCCTCTCGTTGTAATAACCAAGATCACCTGTTCTATATATTATCTCGTTATAATATGGATTAAGTGGATTCTGTACAAATGCACTATCTGTCTTTTCCCTGTTATTAAAATAGCCCATAGTTACCGCTGTTCCTGATACACATATCTCACCAGTTTTCTTAGGCTCGTCTGCGCATATCTGATTATTATTCTCATCTAAAAGGAATACTCTTTCATTAGGAAATGCACTTCCCATTGGTAGTACATCTTCAAGTTCAAACTCCCTGTCAACAATATAATAAGTACAGTTACATGTAATCTCTGTTGGTCCATACACATTGACAAACATAGCATCAGGATATATTTCTCTCCACTTGTTAAGATGCTTTATCGGCATAACCTCTCCTGAGAATATAACCTTGTTGATACTTTCAGGAACTTTATAATCAAATCCGTTAAGCGTTGTTACTATACATAAAGCTGAAACAGCCCATATAAGTGTAGTAACCTTATTATCATCAAGATAGTCAAGAAGTCTTGTAGGAAATGAAAACATCGACTTTGGAATAATCTGCAATGTTGCCCCACACTTAAGACTTGAATATATATCCTTGACTGATACATCAAAATCAAATGGTGCCTGGTTGCCTATAACATCATTTTCTGATATTCCAAATGTATCAGTAAAACAGTCAATAAAATCAATAACTGAGCGGTGGTTAACAACAACACCCTTAGGCACACCAGTTGAACCAGATGTGAATATTGCATATAAAGGATCAATATCAAGCGAGCTGGCCTTTATAGAAGCAAGCCTGTCCCTGATTTCATCAGTAACCTGTGTTTCAAGCAGGTCCTCTATATATATTATCTTTCCAGCAAACTCAAGCTTAGCTGCTTTTTTCTCATTTTTCCTGTTTGTAACTATTATATCTGCCTCAAGCGTGTCAAGAATACCATGTATTCTTTCTGCCGGATGTCCTGGTTCTAATAACACATAAAAATTATCAGTCATAACTACACCCATAAACGCAGCAAGTGCAACGCAGCTCTTATCCATATATACAGGAACTGCTCTTCTTACTCCAACATACTCTGACAATCCAGCCGCTATAGCTGTTGCGTTATCCACAAGCTCTGTATATGTCATAGATGACTTGTCATCTGCTACAGCTGTCTTTAATGGATATTTTTCCTTTGAATTATATAAATAATCCAATACATTCTTTATCATCATTGATTACCTTTCTTAACTAAAGTGTTAAAAATACCTTTTCTATATAACTAAAATATGATACCATTTTTATTATTAAAAATCCATAGTATTATGTGAATTGCAGTTCAATAAAGCAATCCGTATACATCATCAGAAACAAAACAGCCAACAGAATGGAGATATCATGAAAAAATTTAAAAGAATCGCTGCTCTTGCCGTTGTGATCGCATGGGCTGCCCTTATTATCATTACTCTCATAACTGCCTTTATCGACAACGAAACAGCCCATACTTTATTCAAAGGACTCATATTCACCGATATTGTACTTCCCGTTGTTGCTTACGCAATGATGCTTATGTATAAATATCTTTCAGGTCGTAAACAGTAGTATCAATAATAGCGATGATTAAGAATATGCTTTCTTAATCATCGCTAATTTACGCTCATCAATATAAATCTATATTTTATATTTCAATTTTACTTTCCATAAGAGCTTACTCTATGAATAATCTCATGTCTTCCTGGTCCGTTTGATACCATTGTTATAGGAGCTTCGATTTCCTTTTCAATAGTTTCTACATAGTTGCGGCAGGCTTCTGGAAGGTCTTCATAGTTCTTGATTCCCCTTATATCACACTTCCAGCCTGGAAGTACCTTAAGTACTGGCTTAGCCTTCTCAAGTTCAGAAGTTGTTGGGAAGTCCTTAGTAACCTTTCCATCTATCTCGTAACCTACACAGATAGGTATCTCATCAAGATATCCTAATACATCTACTACTGTAAGAGCAACCTCTGTTGTTCCCTGCATACGTACACCATAACGTGTTGCAACTGCATCAAACCATCCCATTCTTCTTGGACGTCCTGTTGTAGCACCGAACTCGCCGCCATCACCGCCGCGCTTTCTTAACTCGTCAGCTTCATCACCAAATATTTCACTTACAAATGCACCAGCTCCTACTGCTGATGAGTATGCCTTAACTACTGTAACGACATCCTGGATAGATGCAGCTGGAATACCTGCACCAATAGCGCCGTAAGGTGCAAGTGTTGAAGATGATGTAACCATAGGATATATTCCATGGTCTGGATCCTTAAGAGAACCTAACTGTCCTTCAAGAAGAATCTTCTTTCCATCCTTAAGAGCCTGATGAAGGAATGCTGATGTATCGCATACAAATGGCTTAACCATCTCCTTGTACTCCATAAGTGTATTAAATATATCCTCTTCCTTAAGAAGTGGCTTATGATAAAGATGCTCAAGCATAACATTCTTTAATGTACATACATTAGCAATCTTTTCCTTAAGTGCTTCTTCATCTCCGAATAACTCACTAACCTGAAAACCAATCTTTGCGTATTTATCTGAATAGAATGGAGCAATTCCTGACTTAGTTGAACCAAATGACTTACCTGCAAGTCTTGCTTCCTCATATGTATCAAAATCAATATGATAAGGCATCATAATCTGTGCTCTATCTGACACAAGAATCTTAGGCATTGGAACATTTCTGTCTGTAATGCTCTTAATCTCATTTATAAGATAAGGAATGTTAAGGGCAACACCATTTCCAATAACACTTGTAATATGGTTGTAGAATACGCCTGATGGAAGAAGATGCAACGCGAACTTACCGTAATCGTTTATGATTGTATGTCCGGCATTACTTCCTCCCTGAAATCTTACAACGATATCAGATTCTTCAGCAAGCATATCTGTAATCTTACCCTTACCTTCATCTCCCCAGTTAGCACCAACAATAGCTTTTACCATAGTTTCCTCCATTCTGCTAATACTTAAATATAGCATATAACTTTAGCCGCTTTATGAATATACATAAAACCACAACTGTTATAATAACACAAATAAGCAGTTTCAATCAATGGGTTTATGAAATAACTTTGCAAAATAATAATATCTTGCTTTTAAACGCCATTTTCCTATACGGCCGTTATAACAAGTTTCCTCAATTCAGTTTACATAACCATTGTGCTGGCTGACTAAATTAACTATCTAAAGAACTTATCTTGAGTTATTATGGTTATTTTTATATAATGATGTAAGTGTCAAAAGTATAAAAAGTCGTTTCTGCTTTCAGAAATTACATGTATAAAGCCGATGTTTACACTTCTTGATTATGCCAAACGATATATGGATATGTGTGAAGACAGGCTATTAAAACTGCGCGTGAATTGCACATTTTAAGAAATTAAAGGATGGTATATAATAATGAACACTAAAAAGCACAATAGCAGAGCACCACTTACAGTGTTTTTTCTATCATTAATCATACTTATTGCATTATTTATTTATTATTTTTTTAATAATCACAATAACCATAAACCAGATAGTTCTCTATCAATGTCTGTTGATAACATTATAGAAACCTCATCTATTGAACCTGACTATATAAAATCAGCCGTGAATGAATATTCCATAAGCAGCCTTGATAACACTGACTATCCTGATAGTTTCAGCCTTGATATTCCTTACATAAGCCAATACCCACAGCTTCCTACCGGCTGTGAAATAACAGCACTTGCTGAGGTTTTACACTATCTTGGCTATAACATAGACAAAGAAGAGCTTGCAAGGAATTATCTTGATATGAAGGATATAGCAACTAAAGGCTGCTTTGTTGAGTACTTCTGGGGTTCTCCATGGAAATCTTCTGGAAGCGGCTGCTTTGCACCTGCCATTGCAAATGCTGCAAATGCATTTTTCAAAGCAAATGATATCAGACATTCAGCTTATATAATGAGTTATCAGCCACCAGAAATGCTATATGCACAGCTGGCCAATGGACATCCTGTCATTGTATGGACATGCTTTGATTATAATGTTACTGAAATCAAATATAACGAAGTTGTTCTTGATGATGGAACTGTATTTACCTGGCCAAGAAATGAACATTGTGTCGCACTGGCAGGATACGATATTGTTAAAAGGACTGTCACTCTTGCCGATCCTACTTATGGAATTGTAGAAAGGGATATGGATAAGTTTGAAGATTATTATAAGAGATATTATTATCAGGCGGTTGTGATTGAATAGGTTGCGCGGGTAACGATGCATCCGAATCAGTTATCTGATTCGGATGTCGCGGTTCTCCTCGAATATATTCAATTATATTTATTGATTATTATTATAATGTTATATTTACGCAGTCCAGAGTCTGTTATATCAATAACAATGGCAGGCATTGTTATTGATATAACCGGCGTATACGCCAAAAAGCCAGCGTATACACCAGAAGAAATAACAGAAGCCATCAGCTTGTATGCAAGCATACCACTGATGGCTTTTATTATTTCTTCTGACTCTGGGCTGCTGATAATTAAGTATTACTAACCAGCAATATACTTTCTTATTCTCATCGTTACTCGCGCAAGCTATTGAGGGGAATTGGACCCCCGACCTCTTCATTACCAATGAAGTGCTCTACCACTGAGCTACAATAGCATAATTGCTGTTTTATATAACAGCAATTCTATTTATATCATTTTTGCATAAATTTATCAAGTATTATTTTGACTTATTGCCTTTCCTATCTTAGTTCTGGCACGTTGTATGGCATTATCGATAGATTTTGGGGGACGATTTAGTTCTTGCGCTATTTTTACATAGTCTTTTCCACCCATAAGCAGTTTTATGACCTTCTTTTCCAATGGGCTTAATGTTTCAAAAACCCTTTGTTCCAGATTTCCCGTATATTCCCTGTCTATATACAGCAGCTCCGGATTCTGTTCGTATATGCCAGCCAATGTGTCCACAAGCTTCATGTCAGCATTATCATCAGCACTGTTTACTGGCTCATCAAGTGAAATATAGCCATTTAAAGGTGCATTCTTCTTGGTGTTTGAAGCTTTAACTGCATTCATTATCTGTCCATTGATACATAGTGATGCAAATGTCATAAACGAGGCTTCCTTATCTTTATCGTATGTGGTCACCGCTTTATATAACCCAATCATACCTTCCTGTATAAGATCATCTTTTTCTCCACCAACTATATACATAGCATGTGCCTTTTTTCTTACAAGATTCTTATATCTTTCCATAATCGCATCTACGGCTCTCTCATCGCCATTACGATACATGCTTACAAGCTCTTCATCGCTGTATAACTCATAATGTTCCATAGACACAAACACCTCATTCTTTTTAGCTGTTATCTACATGCTTCTCTGCCTTACTATTTCAAATGCCATAACACCTGCTGCCACTGATGCATTAAGTGAATCTATATCACCTTTCATAGGAATAGATGCAACAAAATCACACTTTTCCTTTACCAGTCTGCTCACGCCATTTCCTTCGTTACCTATAACAAGTCCAATAGGTCCTTTAAGATTAAGGTTATACATAGTCTCTCCACCCATATCGGCACATACAAACCATAGTCCCTCTTTCTTAAGTGACTCTATAGTAGCTGCTATGTTAGTTACCTTAGCTACTGGTGTATAGTTTATAGCTCCTGCAGATGTCTTGGCAACTGTAGCTGTAAGCCCTACAGCTCTTCTTTTAGGTATAATAACACCATGCGCACCAGCCAGATTAGCTGTTCTTATGATAGCACCAAGATTATGAGGATCTTCTATCTCATCAAGTATAAATATAAACGGATCTTCTCCCTTGCTTCTGGCAGCCTCAAGTATATCCTCAACATCAGCATATTCGTAAGCTGCACCTATAGCAACCACTCCCTGATGATGTCCTGTATTAGCAAGCCTGTCAAGTCTTTCCTTCTCTACATAGCTGATGATTGTGGATGTCTTCTTTGCTTCCCTGACTATGCTCTTAACTGGCCCATCCTGACACCCATCAAGTATATATAGCTTATCTATTGTCTTTCCTGAACGAAATGCCTCAAGAACCGCATTACGTCCTTCAAATGTTAATTCCTTATATCGCATTATCTTAAACTCCTATTTCTGCTGTACAGATTCGTTACACATAATCAGATATCACTTATCGCTTTTTTCACTCTCAAGATAATCTAGTGCATCTTTTATAAGCTCACACATACGTTCATATCTTCCTGACATGTACAGATATCCCATAAGTGCTTCAAAACCTGTTGCACGTCTATAGTCACTTATTGAAGCATTTTTAGCAGATGTATATGACTTGGCATTGCGGCCTCTTTTATACACACCTTCCTCTTCCTCTGACAGCTTATCCTCAATATATCCTATCATCTTAGACTGTGACTCGGCCTTTACTATACTGCTTGCCATTCTGTTCATCTTATTAACCTGTGTGTTGCCCTTTGTAACTATCATAGTTTTTACCACAAGGTCAAATATGCTGTCACCTATATAAGCAAGCACAAGTGGAGAAAGCTGTCTGGGACTCACCTCTTTAAGTCCCAGACTCTTCCATATATCATATGTAAGATTGTCCTTACTTATACCTTCTATATGACTATCACTTTTTATTATGCTCTCTTCCATCTGACACCTTCTCTTGTATCTTCAAGAACAATTCCCTTAGCAGTAAGCTCATCTCTTATCTCATCAGCCCTTGCAAAGTTTCTGTCTTTTCTTGCCTGCTGTCTTTCATTAATAAGTGCTTCCACATCTTCATCAAGAAGTTCTTCCTCCTTAACAACATTAAGGCCAAGTATGTCTGCAAGCTTTACTATGCTTTCCTTAAGTGCTGTAATATAAGCCTTTGTATCAGTCTCTGATGAGTTGGAATTAGCCAGCTTTACAAGTTCAAATACTGCTGATATAGCATCCGCTGTATTAAAATCATCATCCATGGCTGCTTCAAACTTCTTATAAATATCCTTTGTTAAATCAAGCACCTTCTGTTCTTCATCTGTCATAGGTAAATCAGCAGCTGTCTTTTCAAGATGTGTAAGATTCATAACTGATGTCACTATTCTGTCAAGACTGTTCTTCGCTGATTCCATAAGCTCATGGCTGAAATTAATCGGATTTCTGTAATGTGCAGAAAGCATGAAGAATCTTAACACCTGAAGGTCATATTCTTTTGCTATATCTCTTACTGTAAAGAAGTTTCCAAGTGACTTTGACATCTTTTTGTTATCTATATTAAGAAATGCATTATGCATCCAGTACTTTGCAAAAGGAACACCATTCGCAGCTTCTGACTGTGCTATTTCATTCTCATGGTGTGGGAATATAAGATCCTCTCCTCCTGCATGTATATCTATCTCATCTGCAAGATACTTCTTTGCCATAACAGAACATTCTATATGCCATCCTGGACGTCCCTCGCTCCATGGTGATTCCCAATATGGCTCTCCGTCCTTCTTAGGCTTCCATAACACGAAATCAAGTGGATCTTCCTTCTCATCCTCACCTGAAACCTTAAGCTTATGTGCATCATCTCTATGTCCTGCTTCAAGATCATCTATATTCTTCTTAGAAAGCTTTCCATAACCTTCAAACTTTCTTGTTCTGTAATATACAGTTCCATTCTTTTCGTATGCATAACCTTTATCGACAAGTGTTTGGATCATGCTTATCATTCCATCTATTTCTTTAGTGGCAAGTGGATGGGTTGTAGCCGGCTTTATATTCATGCCTGCCATATCCTTCTTGCATTCTTCTATATATCTTTTAGATATTTCTTCTGCTGTAACGCCCTCTTCTATAGCTTTTTTAATAATCTTGTCATCTACATCAGTAAAGTTTGATACATAGTTTACATCATATCCTTTATACTCCAGATATCTTCTTACTGTATCAAACACTATCATAGGTCTTGCATTTCCTATATGGATAAGATTGTATACAGTAGGACCGCATACATACATTTTAACTTTTCCTTCTTCTAAAGGCTTAAACTCTTCCTTACGTCTTGAAAGTGTATTATATATCTTCATAACATCCTCATTTCTACGCATAACATATATCCTTGCCTATATGTTACTCGTCATCTTCATCTCTTCTTGATTCATTAACCGAATTCTCAAGCTTGGCAAGCCGCTTCTTTAACTTCTGATTCTGTTCCCTAAGCTTTTCTATCTCGTTCATAACCGGATCTGGGAGGTGTATCTGATCAAGATCAGTTTCAACCCTTACATTATCCCTTATAACAATTCTGCCTGGAACACCAACTACTGTAGAATTCGCTGGAACATCCTTTACAACAACTGAACCTGCACCTATCTTACAGTTGTCACCTATAGTAACAGAACCAAGTACCTTTGCACCTGCACCTATCATAATATTGCTTCCAAGCGTCGGGTGTCTCTTGCCCTGCTCTTTACCAGTTCCACCAAGAGTTACTCCCTGGTAAAGTGTTACATTATCCCCGATAATAGTGGTCTCACCAATAACAACACCGTGTCCATGATCAATAAACAATCCTTCACCTATTGTAGCACCTGGATGAATCTCTATACCCGTCTTTCTTGCAGTCTTTTGTGATAATCTCCTGGCTCTATAAAAATGGCCTTTCTCATATAATTTATGAGCTTTTCTATACTTTAACAACGCCCAGAAACTAGGATAAAGAAACACCTCCATCTTAGTCTTGATAGCTGGATCCCTATCCATAATCACAGCCATTTCCTGCTTTATAAAATCTAAATATTTCATATCTGATAACTTCCTAACTATTCATATGATCTTAATTCATTATATGATGTATTTTATCTCAGATATGCTGTTGTATATTTATGTTCTTTATACTTCTCTTTTTGCAGCACATCCGTTACAGCCGCTGCAACAGTTTGTCATATCAGAATCACCATATATATAATTAGACACTGAAACAAGACTACATATAGCCTGTGATGATATACCTTCTCCTGTTCCTGTGAATCCAAGTCCTTCTTCTGTTGTTGCTTTGATATTCACCTGGTTAATATCAAGCTTAAGCGTCTTTGCTATATTCTCACGCATAGTGTCTATATACGGACGCATCTTAGGTCTTTGTGCAATAATAGTTGCATCTATATTCTCTATAATATAATTATTCTCATCAAGAAGCGCACCAACATGCTCTAAAAGCTTCATGCTTGATATTCCCTTGTATCTGTCATCAGAATCCGGGAAATGCTTTCCTATATCTCCAAGTGCTGCTGCACCAAGGAGTGCATCCATGATAGCATGAAGAAGTACATCAGCATCTGAATGTCCAAGAAGTCCCTTCTCATATGGTATCTCCACGCCGCCAAGGATAAGTTTTCTATTTTCAACTAATTTGTGAACATCATAACCCAGTCCAACTCTCATATGCTAACCATACCTTTCTATGATATCGTATATTTTCAAATTTATTCTTATCTTTATAAGTAAAACACATTTTTATAACATTTACAAGCACATATTAATAAGCATAGTATTGGAAATAAATTGAAAATTGGCATTATTGATAGTGGAAATAAATTGGAATAATTGAAATTGATTAGAAACATTTTAAAAGCCCCTGCAATCTTTATCTTTAAAATCGCAGGGGAGAAAAATAATACTCACAATGGAATTATATACCATTATGATGAAAGGAGGGAGAATTCTAATCTTTGTTAGAAACTAGAATTCAATATGAAAATAAAATCTTGTAAAAAGTATTTGTAATGGTAGTTATAAAATAGCATACATGTTTTATTTTTTCAAGTCCTTTTATGTATTTTTGCCTATTATCACAAGTTTAATATACATTTTTTATGCAACTTGTACACTTCATTGTTTAAGTTTAAAAAAAAGTAATATTTTTTAATTTTTTTCAAAAAAAGTGTTGACAACTAGTGCATTTTAATATTATAATAGCAAAGCAGTTTGCGTGAGACAAAACGCAGACAAACGAACGGGATCTTAGCTCAGCTGGGAGAGCATCTGCCTTACAAGCAGAGGGTCACAGGTTCGAGCCCTGTAGGTCCCATTTAGAACGAAAGTTCTAATATATTATATATTTTCTTTTGTGGCGAGATAGCTCAGTTGGCTAGAGCACACGGTTCATACCCGTGGTGTCGTGGGTTCAAATCCCTCTCCCGCTACTATATAATCCCCTGAAACATATGCTTCAGGGGATTTTCGTATATTTATGGTTCGTTTGTTTTTGTACCGAAAATAGTATGATGTGACTAATCGTAATGATAACAGTGTGAATGGTAAATGTAATGTTATTATAATAATTTTATGTAAGTGCGGATGATATTGCACGGAAATGAGGTTTAATATGAGAGTAGGAATGGGTTATGATGTTCATAAATTAGTCGAGGGGCGTGCCCTTATATTAGGCGGTGTGAATATACCATATGAAAAAGGGCTTCTTGGACATTCGGATGCAGATGTGCTTCTCCATGCTATTATGGATGCACTTCTGGGTGCGGCCGCACTCGGAGATATAGGAAAACATTTTCCTGATACGGATGACAGATATAAGGGAATATCAAGCATAAAACTTCTTGGTGAGGTTGGAAAGCTTCTTGATGAGGAGTGTTATATTATAGAAAATATTGATGCGACCGTGATAGCACAGCGTCCGAAACTTCGGGATTATATTGACACTATGCGGGAAAATATAGCAAAAACGCTTAATATCGAAGTTCGCAGGGTAAATGTAAAGGCAACAACCGAGGAGGGACTTGGCTTTACGGGAACAGGTGAGGGTATCTCATCACAGGCTGTATGTTCACTGTCCTCAATGTTTGATTATTCGGTGGACATGACAAAAACAAACCCGGCAGGTTGTGCCGGGTGTAAAGGATGTATGAAAAAATGATCCGCTAAACACCGACAATAAAATTGGAGGTGTTTGCAGGATTGCGAAAATTGCACGGCAATGAAGCAATCCGTGGCATTAGTTGGTGTCAAAATACCTTTTGACATCAACATTGTGACATTAATCTATGGCATTGTTTAATATTTTTCTGAATGAAGGAGCAATAAAAGCGGCAACAATGGCTTTCACGGTATCGAGTGCGATAAATGGTACAAAGCCTGCGATAAATGCCGCTTTAAAATTGATTCCTCCGATTATCATTATCCATAAAGTTCCGAAAAGGTCTACAAATACTGCTGAAACAATAGCTGCTATTGTGAAATATATTCTGCTGTATGTGCGTTTACATACGATTGGAAGTACAATTGCGATAATTACGAAAGCGAAAGAATATCCGCCGTACTGACCGAGCAGGTATCCGATTCCACCCTGACCGCCGATAAATACAGGTACACCGACAGCACCGAGTAAAAGCCATACAAGAGATATGAAGAAGGACTGTTCAACGGCAAAGACAAGTCCGATAAGTGTCACTACAAAGTTAAGTGCCGTGATATGGCTTCCGTTTGGAAGAGGGATGCTTATGTATGCCGATACGCAGAGTACGGCGGCAAAAAGTGCCATAAGTACGAGATTCTGGGTTGTAAAAGTTGTTTTGTTCTTAGTTATTGAGTTGTTCATTTGTTTCCTCCTAAATAAGTGTTATTAAGTGTTTGCAAAACTATAATTAAAGATTATAATGGTTTTGCAAACATTTAATTATTTATTTGCAAGTATATAGATGTAAAATTAGATTGTCAACCTAAAAAATATACGGGTTGACATAAATAAGACAAAATTATATACTTTTTTTGGAAGTTTTTAGGATACAATTATGCATATCGATAAAATATATCTAAGGTGTGAATGGTAATAGTTGATATGCTACAGGGATAAAATATACAGAAATTAAATTTTTGCGGTTAAGAGGATTTATATGGAACATGGATTGTTAAGAAGATATTTTGCAGCTTTTTCTAAAATCCCGGGTTTTTCAAACTGGGTCATAGCAAAAGCAAGTCTTGAATTAAAAAAGCCTGAAATAAAAAATATTTGTCTTAGGAAAGAAATAGGACATTCAGAAATGGGAAATAAGTATGCTGAACCGGGATGTTCTGAAATGTCTAATAAGTGTAATCAGACAGAAACAGGACATTCTGAAATGGATAATGGGGATTGTGATAGAAACAGGTATGATGCTGATAAAGTTAAGTGCCGTTTAAGTGACTGTATATATTATAACGATGAGACGGCAGCAGAAATTTTAAGGCAGAAAAAGAATTATGCACTTATGTCGGTTAGTGAGAGTTTTTTGGATGGTTCTAAAATTAGACTTGATATACATCTTATAAAACTAATAAGCAGCAGTGAAAACGCATTTAACTCATCAGCGGATAGGATAAAAGACAGCATTACGGATAGTGATGCAAAAGATAAAGAGCATATAAGTGACGAATACATGGGAGTGGAAAGTAACGGAAAAATTTGTGATATGCTTTTTGGAAATAAAGAGATAATTGATTTTGTGGAGAGCGTGGATGATAAAAATCCGATACACAGAAATGAGAAAGCAGTAGTACCCGGATTTCTTATTTTGGAAAAATTTCTTGAAGATAAAGATTTGTTTGGAAAAGAAACAGATAAAGATATTTTTGATTTAAAAAAAAGACGAAAAGAAAATAAAACCACTTATGACAATAAAAAAATGGAGTCTGCATTTAAAATTGAGATAAAATATATTCTTCCGGTTTTTGCAGGTGAGAGTATATATCTGTATAAAGATGGAAATATGATTACGGGAATGGTGCAAAGAAGCGGTTGTGGCAGCGATGAGAACAAAGGAATTAAAGTGTTTGAGATAAAATGCAAGGGAGATTAAAAAAAGCAGGCATACAGATAGCGTGTTTAACGGATTTGAGATAATAGGTAAGAGGAAGTTATAAAAATTTTAAATATAGGCTTCTGGGTGCTTCATAAGTGTGGAACACGGCAGAAACAGAGAATGGAGTATTTATGGCATATATAATTGACGGGCTGAGGAGTTATATAGGGATTGAAAACAGTATGTATAGACATATATCTGCAGAGCAGCTTGGTGCAGGTGTGCTTGACAGGCTGGCAGAGAGGACGGGGATAGATAAAGTTGACTGTATCATTGCCGGAAATGCTGTTGGTGCAGGAGGAAATATAGCAAGAGTCATGTCACTTTCGACGGTGTTTGGGGTGGAAACTCCGGCGTTTACGGTTGATATGCAATGTGGTTCATCTTTGGAGAGTATAGCACTTGCGGCGGCAAAGATAGATGCAGGACAGGCAGATATTGTTATTGCCGGAGGATTTGAGAGTAGTTCGACTGCACCGAAAAGAGCATATAATTCTAATCATCCGGACTATGCAGAGTTTGGAGATGAATGGTATAAGGTGGCGAAGTTTATGCCGGGTACACACCGTCAGACTGCGATGTTAGAGGGTGCGGAACTTACGGCGGCAGACGAAAAAATATCACGGGAAGAAATGAATGAATGGATACTTAGAAGCCACAGGCTTGCAAAAGAAGCAAGAGATAAAGGTGTTTTAAAGGACATTGTCGTGAGTGTGACAGACGGATGTGATAAAGATGAGGGAATCCGTGACAGGATGAGTGAGAAACTGCTGAACAGGCTGCCAGCCATACTTGAAAATGGAAATATAATAACGGCAGGAAATGCGTGTCTTACAAATGACGGTGCGGCTTTTGTGATTTTGTGCTCAGAAAAGTATGTCAGGGAAAATAATTGTGAAATCAAGGGAGAATTTATCGATATTGCGGAGACAGGAGGAACACCTGATCGTAGTCCTAAGTCATGCATAGCCGCAATAGAGAAAATTCTTAAAAGAAACAGCTTAAGTCCGCAGGATATTGATGTTTATGAGTGTAATGAAGCATTTGCCGTTATAGATGTATTGTTTGCAAGGACTTTTCCGGAGCAGGTATCAAAATATAATGTTTTCGGTGGTGCACTTGCCTACGGTCATCCCTATGGAGCTTCAGGAGCGATTATAACACTTCATGCATTAAGGGCATTAGAGTTAAAAGGCGGCGGATATGCCGTGTGTGGTATTGCGGCGGCTGGCGGGGTAGGAAGTGCGATATTATTGAAAAAATAGGGGATTGTGGAAACCAGACTTATATAAGTTATGATAGTTTAAAGGACAGGGGAAAGAAAATGAATTATTATAAGATGCTATGTGAAAAAGATGAAAATAAACTTGCTTTTGTAGAGGACGGAATTCCATATACATATGAAGAACTTGAAAAAGCGGCAGATGAATATGCAGAAAAGATAAAAATAAATGCGGATGGAAATTATGGAACCGCAGTTAAAGGAATGTGGCAAAAACTTGGACAGTGCACGGAGTCCGGACGAAAAGTTTATATGATAAAAAGTGAGTCTTTTTTGGAACAGCTTATATTATTTATTGCGTGCAATAAAAATGGAGATATACCGATGATAGTCCAAAAAGATATGACACAACTGCCTGAAATCAATGAGATACCGGATGAGGTCTGTATGGCGGTAATGACATCGGGGACGACAGGCGTGCCAAAGATACTTTACAGAACATATGAGAGCTGGGCTGATTTCTTTCCTATACAAAATGAGATATTCGGGATTGGTGAAAACAGCAGAATGTTTGTGCAGGGAAGTCTTGCTTTTACGGGCAATCTAAATCTTGTGATGGCACAGCTATATGCAGGGGCAGCTACCATTGTGGAAAACAGGTTTAATCCAAAACAGTGGGAAAAGACCATAAAACAGTGGGAAGCAGACACTATCTATCTTATTCCATCAAAATTAATGTGCATACCGGAGTGTTTTAAGGAGAAGAATGTTAATATAAAAATGATATTGTCTGGTTCGCAGAGTCTGGGAAGAAAAGATGCAGAAAGTTTAAAAAAGATATTTCCAGATACGAAAGTCATTTTGTATTATGGTGCAAGCGAGTTGAATTATATATCATATGTAACGGATGAGAATATGACGGAAAAGAGAAATCTTATAGGTAAGCCGTTTCCGAAAGTTGATGTCAGCGTAAAAGAAGGGGAGATATATGTCACAAATGATTTTCATGTGTATGGAGTGAAATGTCCGTTTACGCTTAAAGACAGAGGATATATGGATGATTGCGGCAATCTGTATTTTGACGGGCGTTCAGATGATATAGTGGGGATAAGGGGCAGAAAAGTTTCAAAAGCGAAGATAGAAGCGGCGGTGAGCGAAAAAGAGGAAATAAGCGAGGCTGTTGTGATATTGGAAAAGGACAGAGATATACTCACGCTTTATGTGGCACTTAAAGAGAGCGTAAAAGATAAATATTTAAAAGGTGATAAGAAACGGGATGAGTTAGAGAAAGAAATATATGCTTTTTTGCGAAAAAAACTTGCCCACTTTGAGATGCCGAGAAGAATAATTATTCTCGATGATATGCCGCACAATAAGGACACGGGAAAGATTGATAAAAAACAGTTATTAAAATAAAAATGAAAAAATCGCAGCCTTCCTTAAATGAAAAATTTATCTATGTTACTTTGTTACAGTGACGGCACAAGAAGCAGATGCACCATCTTCAGATGCAGTTATGATGGTTGTGCCTGCTTTTTTGGCTTTAACTACACCTTTTTGATTTATCGTAGCAATACTTGTTTTCTTAGAAGTCCATGTCGGAGCATTGCCTGACGAAACAGAAGCGGTGAGAGTCTTAGTTTCGCCTGGTTTTAGTTTTAGTGATGAATGGTTGAGTTTTATGACAGGAGATTTAACTTCGATACTGCATATTTTTTTAACACCGTCAACAGTGGCACTAATGACCGCACTGCCGTGTTTGTGGGCAGTGACAAGACCGTTCTCATCTACGGAAACTATACTTTGTTTGTTTGATTTCCAGACGGGTGCAAGACCTGATGAGACTTCACACTTTATTGAAGCTGACTGATTTTTATAAAGAGACAGAGAAGAATGTGAAAGTTTAACTGTCGGTGTCTTTACTTTGACTTTACACAAAGCCGTTGAAGTGTCAGCTTTTACGGTGATTATCGCATCACCCGGTTTGCAGCCTGTTATATTGCCCGAATCGTCAACTGCGGCAACGCTTGTTTTGTTACTCTTATAAGTAATCTGTGATTTTGTGGAAGATTTTACATCTAATCTGAAATTTTCACCGTGTTCTATTGAAACAGATTTTTTGGATAAAACAAGCTTTGTTTTGCTTACTGTTATCTTACAACTGACCTCAGTTTTTTTTGATTTGACATTTATTTTGCAAGTTCCGGGAGATTTCGCCGTAATCTCGCCAAGCGAAGTTACGGAAGCAATCTTACTGCTCGTGCTCTTATATGTCGGAATACTGCCGTTTGAGGTGAATGCGGCAAGATAAAAAGTGTCACCTATCTTAAGCGTTCTGTTGTAACTTGTCAAAATGATGACGGGATATTGTGATGCTGCTAAGACACTGTCAGGCATGATGCCGATACAGATTGCAGCAATAAGAAATAAAGTTATAAGTTTATTGTGAAAAAATAATTTTTTTGAATCGGTCGATTTCATAATACCCTCCTTAACGGAAGGCTGCGATAATATTGTTATGCTGCTGTTCACATCAAAACAGGCAGTTATAACACTTGCTGTGCCCTGTATGTGAATAGGATTGATAGCAACAGGCAGCACATATCCGTATCGTAAACGGCAGGGGATAAAAAGTCAATAAAATATGAAAAAAACTGTGAAATATGACAAAGAAACTTATGTGGATTTGTGAAAAATGACTAAAAATTGACTGGGTAAAAAGAAAAAAGATTAGACATTTATTGTCGAAGTTGAGACATTGACTGACAGCCGCACTTCACAAAATAAAAAAAATATGATAAAATACTTAAGTGACAGGCTGTGCAGATGCGTATTGCCGTTAAGCAAAGCGGGAACGGTACGACGAGAAAATGGAAACAGTATATCGGAAATGCAGCCGAAATGACTTGTTTTGAGAAGATACCGAGAGTACATAATAGAATATCGGAGGGTTAAATGATGGACAAAATTAGAATGACAACGCCACTTGTAGAGATGGACGGGGATGAGATGACACGTATTCTTTGGAAGATTATTAAAGATGAACTTTTACTTCCATATATAGATTTAAAGACAGAATATTATGATCTTGGTCTTGAGCACCGCAATGAGACAGACGACCAGGTTACTATTGATTCTGCTGAAGCTACAAAAAAATACGGTGTTGCTGTTAAATGTGCGACTATTACACCAAATGCAGCAAGAATGACAGAATATGATCTTAAAGAGATGTGGAAGTCACCAAACGGTACTATCAGAGCCTCTCTCGATGGAACAGTATTTCGTGCACCTATTCAGGTTAAAGGAATCACTCCTTGTGTAAAGAACTGGGAGAAACCTATCACACTTGCGAGACACGCATATGGTGATGTTTATAAGAATACAGAGATTAAAGTACCGGGAGCGGGAAAAGCAGAGCTTGTATTTACGGGCGAGGACGGAAAAGAAATACGCAAGACTATTCAGGAATTTGACGGACCGGGCATCATCCAGGGAATACATAATACTGACAAATCTATCACAAGTTTTGCAAAGGCTTGTTTCAATTATGCACTTGATACAAAACAGGATTTATGGTTTGCCACAAAAGATACTATTTCAAAGATTTATGATCACAACTTTAAGGACATATTTAATGACCTTTATGAAGCAGAATATAAGGATAAATTTGAAGCAGCAGGCATAGAATATTTCTATACGCTTATCGATGATGCAGTAGCACGTGTTATGAAAGCAAAAGGCGGATTTATCTGGGCTTGTAAGAACTATGATGGCGATGTTATGAGTGATATGGTATCATCAGCCTGCGGTTCACTTGCAATGATGACATCAGTGCTTGTATCACCTTCAGGAGTATATGAGTATGAAGCTGCTCATGGAACAGTTCAGAGACATTATTATAAGCACCTCAAAGGTGAGGAGACATCTACAAACTCTGTTGCAACGATATTTGCATGGACGGGAGCACTCCGCAAGAGAGGTGAGCTTGACAACATTCCTGAGCTTATGACATTTGCAGAAAAGCTTGAAAAAGCAACACTTGGAACAATCGAGTCAGGAAAGATGACAAAAGATCTTGCACTTATCACATCACTTGAGAATGTAACGGTACTTAACAGTCAGGACTTTATCAAGGCAATCAAAGAAAACCTTGACAAAGAACTTGCATAGATATTGTTCACTCGAGAGCGTGGCCGGGTTGTCAGGTCATGCACAATGTAATTAGATTTTAAATGGCACCCTTAAAGTTTTGGAGTTTGGAGGGTGCCTGTTTTAAAATGTATTATCATAATCCTTGATTAAATTGTGCAATTAACACAACATATAATTAGTTTCGCAATTATCTGAGTACATTAAAAAAAGGAGGTTTTTATTATGAGTTTTGTTGTAGATGAAAAAATATTTGAGGGAAAAGTTGAGCTTCCTTCAAAAGCTTTTACGCATGGTGCAAAATTTCATTCAGATGATGTTTTTGCAACAGCATTTCTTGAAATGATAAAACCTGATATTGAGGTGAAAAGGGGATTTGAAGTTCCGAAAGACTTTGACGGTATCATATATGATATTGGCAGAGGCAAATTTGATCATCACCAGAAAGATAAGGAGTACAGAGAAAACGGATGTCCGTATGCGGCTTTCGGTCTTTTGTGGAGAGAGTTCGGAGCGGCGTGTGTCGGCGAAGAAGAAGCGGCAAGGTTTGATGAAAAATTTATACAGCCACTTGATGAGTCTGACAATACGGGATGTGACAATGATATAGCAAAGATAATAGGTGAGTTTAATCCGGGATGGGATACTGAGCAGGATTATGACGGCTGCTTTAAAAAAGCAGTAGAATTTGCAAAAGTGATACTTGTAAATCATTTTAATGCGGTCGCAGGAATATTGAGGGCAACCGAACTTGTAAAGGCTGACATGGAAAAATGTGATGGCGAGGTACTCGTGTTATCTAAATTTGCTCCGTGGAAAAATGCAGTTATTGACAGCGGATATAAATATGTTGTCTATCCGTCAAACAGAGGTGGTTACAGTGTGCAGGGAGTTCCGTTAAGTGCGGATGACAATACGCTTGTATGTGATTTTCCTGAGGAATGGTGCGGAAAGGACGCAGATGAATTAAGGCAGATAAGTGGTATAAAAACGCTTAGATTTTGTCATCCGAATGGGTTTCTTGCGGCAGCAGATACACTTGAGGATGCGGTTAAAGCGGCAAGACTTTCACTTGAAATTTCATACGGTGGTATAAATATGCTTACGCAGGGATAAAATTGGGAGGTTAGATTAAAAATTTTAAAGCAGTGTGTGCATGCATTATTTTTATGGAAATGAATAGATAAGTTTCACATTATAGTTATTTGATTAAAAAATGTCGGAAATTTTTGGTTTCCGACATTTTTTGAGTAATCCGTCATGCTTTATTTTTCAGATTCATTTATTGCCTTAATTGTCTGCTGTATATCTTCATATTTTAATTCATCAGGTGTAAATGAAAGTGTTGAGTGAATAGGGACACCGCCAAAGCCGCATTTAAGGTCTTTTAATTCTTCTTCTAATGTCTTTTCAGAGTCCTCTTTATGCCGTGCTTTTACACATTTCATAAGCATATCGTCAAGAGGAGCTTTGTTTTTGGCAAATCGTTCTACATCCTCGCAGGTTGCAGCCTTGTTTACGACAAACGGAATTGTTACTGTAGATAAGACAGATACTTTCTTTGCTTCTTTTATATCTCTTGATGATGCTCCGATAAGTATCTTATAATCACCTGACGGTGCATACCAGTCGTGTATTGTTTCATTATAATATGCCCATGCTCTGAATCCGAGAGTGAATTTGACCGTTTTTGTCTCGCCGGGAGCAAGTTTTACTTTGGCAAAATTCCTTAATTCTTTAACAGGTCTGTTATCTTCATCTATATGATTTTCAATATAAAGCTGCACGATTTCGGCACCCTCGACTTCGCCGATGTTCGTTATATCAACGCTGACTGTTACATTATCGTTATCTTTAAATGAAAAATCATTTTCTGATGCACTCTTACCGTTTATTTTCATATTATCATATCTGAATTTAGTATAGCTTAATCCGTAGCCAAATGGGAAAAGTATATCCATTTTCTTCTTATCATAATATCTGTAACCGATAAAAATTCCTTCGTTGTAATTTACCTTATCTCTGTTGCCCGGGAAGTTTAAGTATGCAGGTGTGTCCTCAATACGGAGAGGGAAAGACTCTGCAAGTTTTCCGGATGGATTGGCAACTCCGAACAAAAGATTGACGGCTGCTGCTCCTGAGGCTTCTCCGGCGAGATACATTTCAAGAACGGCATTTACTTTGTCAAGCCACGGCATAGTAATGGAAGAACCATTGTGCAGCACAACAACAACATTTTTCTGTACCTTGCATATTTCCGCTATAAGCTCGTTCTGGCATTTAGGCATATCAATATGTTTTCTGTCAAAGCCTTCATTTTCAAATGCGTCCGGAAGTCCGGCAAAAATCACGGCAATATCCGCATTTTTTGCAGCATTAACCGCCTCGTTTAAAAGTGCCTCGTCAGTAATGTCATTATCGGTATTATAACCTTTAGCATATGTAACATCAGCAAACTGTTTTGCCGAATTTAATGCACTGTCTATTTTATGGCAGTTTATGTGGCTTGAACCGCCACCCTGAATACGGGGCTTGTCGGCAAATTCGCCGATAAATGCAATCTTCTGGTTTTTGCTGAGTGGGAGTGCACCGTTATTTTTTAAAAGAACGGCACAGTTTTCAGCAGTTTCCTTTGCAATCGCATGATGCCATTCCATATCGTATTTAAAACCGGAATGTTTATCCTTTGAGATAAGTGACTTATCAACAAGTGTGAGTATTCGCCTGACGGCAGTATCTAAAGTTTCCATATCAAGCGAGCCATTATTTACGGCTTTCACGATAAGTTTATCTGTTTCACCGTGGCTTGACGGCATTTCAAGGTCTAGTCCTGCCTTAAGAGCCTTTACTCTGTCATTCATTGCACCCCAGTCAGTCATGACAAGCCCCTTAAACCCCCATTTGTCTCTCAATGTATCAGTGAGGAGCATTTTATTTTCGCATGAATACTCGCCATTTATCTGATTGTAGCTGCACATTATAGTCCACGGCTGAGCCTGTTTTACGACTTTTTCAAAAGCAGTAAGATAAATCTCGTTGAGCGTACGCTCGTCAATCTCGGCACTTATACTCATTCTGCGCCATTCCTGATTGTTTGCGGCAAAATGTTTAAGACTTGTACCAATGTCATTTTTCTGCACACCATTTACAAAAGCAGCACCCATCTCGCCGGCAAGATAAGGGTCCTCAGAAAAATATTCAAAATTTCGTCCGCATAAAGGTGAGCGTTTCATATTAATGCCCGGTCCGAGCAAAACAGATATATCTTCACTCTGACACTCTTTACCAAGAGCATTTCCAACATTTTCTATAAGCTCCCTGTCAAAAGAGCAGGCGAGGGCAGAAGCGGTTGGAAAGCAGATGGCTTCAACACTGTCAAGAAGTCCGAAATGTGCAGGACTGTCATCCTCTTTTCTGAGTCCGTGAGGACCATCCGAAACCATAGCCGAAGGAAGGTTGAGTCTGTCAATCCTTTTTGTGTGCCAGGCATCAGCGGCAGAGCAAAGAGAAGCTTTTTCTTCAAGTGTCATCTCTGAAATAAGTTTGTCAATATTGATTTTTTCCATAAAATTAATTCTCCCATCTTCTATAATTCTTTTACAAGTTTTTTTTGCTTTTTGCACATTTACATTGTAATTTACATAGCAATGCCGCAAGCTGTAGTTTTAGTTGTGATTAAAATATCTTTAAAACCACACATCATTTAATAAGAATTTTATCACAATATAATGAGAGGGTCAAAGTAGTAATGTTATAAGTATTCTATTATTTATCGAAATGGTGGTTTGAGGATATATTCTGCTGTGAGTGAGCGTGATGTTGATATAAAACTGCTCAAATAGATAAATTGTTGATAGAGATTAAAAAATAGGAATAAAAAGCGAAAAATGCTTGACTTATGCACAAAAATATTGTAAAATAGTGAAATGTGGCGTGTGACATGCTGAACCAAAGCCCCGGTAGAGCATCTACGCGCAGTATAATTAATTTATGTAGTAGATAAGATTCTAAGTGAATAAGTTAGGAGGTACTGGGATGAAGAGTTATATGGCTAGCCCATCCACAATTGAAAGAAAATGGTATGTAGTTGATGCTACAGGACATACATTAGGACGTCTTGCAACAGAAGTTGCAAATGTATTAAGAGGTAAAAATAAGCCTACTTATACACCACATATTGATACAGGTGATTATGTTATCGTTATCAACGCTGACAAGATTAAAGTAACTGGTAAGAAACTTGACCAGAAAATTTACTACAATCACTCAGATTATGTTGGTGGAATGAAAGAAACAACACTCAAGGAAATGCTCGCTAAGAAGCCTGAGTATGTTATAGATCATGCAGTAAAAGGTATGCTTCCAAAGGGACCACTTGGTCGTCAGATGTTTACAAAACTTCATGTATATGCCGGTGCAGAGCACGGACATGAGGCTCAGAAGCCGGAAGTATTAGAAATCAAAGAGAGAGCATAATTGAGAGGAGGAAAATACAGTGGCAAACGCAAAATTTTATGGAACAGGTAGAAGAAAAAGCAGTATTGCTAGAGTATATTTAGTACCGGGTACAGGTAAAATCACAATCAACAAAAGAGACATTGATGAGTACTTTGGTCTTGAAACATTAAAGATTATCGTTCGTCAGCCACTTGAGGCTACAAACACAACAGATAAATATGACGCTATCATCACAGTTCGTGGTGGTGGATTTACAGGACAGGCAGGAGCTATCAGACATGGTATCTCAAGAGCTCTCCTTACAGTAGATGGAGATTTCCGTCCTGCACTTAAGAAAGCTGGTTACTTAACTCGTGACCCACGTATGAAAGAGCGTAAGAAATACGGTCTTAAGAAAGCTCGTAGAGCACCACAGTTCTCAAAGAGATAATTTACGAAAATACCGGATATATACAAAAATCCCCGAAAACATTGTTTTTCGGGGATTTCTTTATGTCTTGATATTCTGTCAGATGGTATAAAAACACAAAAAAATTTCACGGTAACTAACACGAAAACAGGCGTCTTGTGCAAGACACATTTTTAGACAGTATTCAATAGGTAATGCAATACTATTGTTGTTTGAATGTGGAACAGAAGTGCTGGAAAGAGTGTGATTTTAATTTGTAGAAATTTGTGAATTTATATGATAGAATATGTCTGTTACCGCTCCCAGACAGGTAAGGAAGGGAGGTGTTTGTCATGCATGGATATTATTATTTCCTTTATTGTTGCCGTTGCGGCTGGTGTAGTTTGTCACTGCATCAACAAATGGTTAGACGGAGACAAATAGTTGGTAACTAACCTATGGTATTAAGCCTTCCATACCAAAATAGGAATAGAAAACCCCGAAAGTCTTGCACACTTTCGGGGTTTTCGTTAGCTGTCCGTCATGGACTATTATTTCCTTTTGTCTATTGACATTATAGCATATGCAAAAATGATTTGCAATATGCGCATAATGATTATATGAATCAAAAAGTAACAGTTCAGCCATTCATTTATTACATTCGTAAACCTGCCAGCAAGCTGTCAGTCGTTGCTATGCAGCTTGAGTTTACTTCATTTCATAAATGAAATATTATATAAAGTCCACTTTTCAAAGTATGGCTATAGAGGTATAATATTTGTATCAATTTACTTCTTATAATTCAGCGAAGGGAGAAAGAAAATGGCAGTAAATTTTAATCAGGACAGTGTATTTAATTTGAAACCGATAAGCAATGATGAGGTTCGCAGTGAGGTTGACGGCTTACTGATAGCTGGGGAGCAGATAGAGTTTGAGTTCAAGGGTGCGGTGGATATTGGAAAGATAGGCAGAATGTTATCGGAGTATGTTTTATAGTTAAAAAAAAATAATAAATGATTTGTTATGTTGGCATTGCGTAAAAATTGCAATGTTAAGGAATTACGCAGAAACTCCAATATGCATTTGATATTTAAGTAATAAAAATAGCAGAAACACTTATATTCTAAATGTTTTCTGCTATTTTTATTACTTTATTCGTGATATTTTTACCAGATTACTCCACCAACGAGATTAACAACAACCGCCGCAACCCATGCGATACTGCATTGAAGTAATATGACAAGCAATGCCCATTTTCCGCCAAGTTCACGCTTTATTGAAGCTATTGCCGCAACACAAGGTGTGTACAAGAGACAGAATACTAAGAGTGCCATTGCGTTTACAGGTGATATGATTCCGAGTAAAAATGATGTTTTTGGTATAAGTACCGAAAGTGTTGATACCACGCTTTCTTTAGCCATAAATCCGCAGATAAGTGCTGTGCATATACGCCAGTCGCCAAATCCGGCAGGCGAAAAGACAGGAGCGATAACGCCCGCTATGGATGCTAAAATACTTGATTTTGAGTCTTCTACCACATTGAATCTGAAATCAAAATTTTGTAATATCCATATGACGATTGTAGCAAGAAAGATTATGGTGAAGGCTTTCTGGAGAAAGTCTTTCGCTTTTTCCCATAAAAGCTGAGCCACATTTTTTATGCCCGGCATACGATAGTTAGGAAGCTCCATAACAAATGGAACGGGTTCGCCTTTGAAGAGTGTTCTTCTAAATATCAGTGCGGCAGTTATGGCAAAAATAATGCCAATAAAATAGAGCAGTATCATGACAAGTGCTGCGTTGCCGGGGAAAAACGCAGTTGCAAAAAATGCGTATATAGGCAGTTTTGCCGAGCAGCTCATAAAAGGTGTGAGCAGTATCGTCATTTTTCTGTCGCGTTCTGAGGAAAGAGTTCTGCTTGCCATAACACCGGGAACTGTACAGCCGAAGCCTATGAGCATAGGGACTATGCTTCTGCCGGAAAGTCCTATTTTTCTTAAAAGCTTATCCATGATAAATGCAACACGAGCCATATAACCGCTGTCCTCCAGCAATGACAAAAACAAAAATAATGTTACTATAATAGGAAGAAAGCTGAGTACACTTCCCACACCGTTAAATATTCCGTCAATTACAAGAGAATGAAGGACACTGTTTACATTGAGTGATGTCAGAGCTTTGTCGACAGCATTTGTGAGAAACTCGATACCAAGTTCAAGCAGGTTTGAAAGTGCAGCACCGATTACATTAAATGTAAGATAGAATACGAGTGCCATGATGATGGCAAAACTTGGGAGTGCCGTGTATTTTCCGGTCAGTACCTTGTCGATTTTTCGGCTTCTCGTATGTTCTTTACTTTCGTGTGGTTTTACAACAGTTCCATCGCAGGTTTTTAATATAAAGTGAAATCTCATGTCGGCTATGGCTTCTGCACGGTCGAGCATTCTGTCTTCTTCCATCTGCTGGATAATCTGTTCAAGTATATTTGATTCTTTTTCATTTAAGTTAAGGGCTTCTTTGATAAGAGAGTCACCTTCGGCAAGTTTTGATGCTGCAAATCGTACAGGGATATAAGCCTTTTTGGCTTTGTCCTCGATGAGGTGCATAATTCCGTGAATACAAGCATGGACGGCACTGCCGTTATCATCAGGAGAGCAGAAATCGGTTCTTATAGGTGTTTCCTGATATTTTGTTACATGGAGTGCATGGTCTATAAGTTCTTCTATGCCTTCGTTTTTTGCAGCAGATATAGGAATTACCGGGACGCCGAGCTGTTTTTCCATCTCATTTATATGTATTGCACCACCATTTTCCCTTACCTCGTCCATCATATTAAGGGCAATGACCATTGGAATATTAAGTTCAAGAAGCTGCATTGTCAGATACAGATTTCTTTCTATATTAGAGGCATCGACAATGTTTATGATACCTTTCGGTTTATCTTTCAGTATAAATTCTCTGGTTACTATTTCCTCGCTTGTATAAGGCGACATTGAATATATACCGGGCAGATCGGTGATAAGGGTGTTTTTGTGGTCTTTTATCACACCGTCTTTTCTGTCTACCGTTACACCGGGAAAGTTCCCTACATGCTGGTTTGAACCGGTAAGTCTGTTAAAAAGTGTTGTTTTGCCACAGTTTTGGTTGCCGACAAGGGCAAAAGTCAATACTTCATCATCAGGCAGAGGATTGTGGTGTTCTTTTTTATGTTCTTCGTTATATTCGCCAAATCCTGGATGAGGAATCGACTTGTGTGGTTTGCTTTTCTTCGGTGTTTTATCGGATACAATCGGTTCAACTTCAATTTTTTTGGCATCGTCAAGTCTAAGTGTCAGATCGTATCCGTGAAGTTGTAATTCAAGCGGATCACCCATAGGTGCAAGTTTTATAAGAGAGAGAGTAGTTCCTTTTATAAGTCCCATATCGAGAAAATGCTGTCTTAAAGCACCCTCACCGCCAACGGATATTATTTTGGCACTGTCACCGGCTTTTAAGTCACTAAGATTTATTTTTTTGTTCATTTTATCCTCATTTCCGAGCAATGATTAGTTATTAAGCTAAGATACGAATTAGTATTTGTAATATAAAAGCCATTTGTTTTTGCTCAGGTACAAACAGCCACTTTTTGATATGACTTATCAAAAAACATCTGATTACTGATAAATCTTATCAAAAAGCGGGACTGTTCGCAATAGTTAAATAAAAATCAATCAGATGATAAGCCACAGTTTAGTCATGAAAAGACAATGAATGTATAGTATTAATATCTATACTACATATGTGAATAATTATACACTAGAAAACGAGGGGAGATAAAATAGAGTAATACAGAGTGTTTAAAAAAATTAAAGAAATAAAATAAAATTTTATATTTTAATTGCTTCAGATTTGTGGTATTATATTATGACAAAAGAAAATAGTTATTAGTCACATCATATATGTGAACAGTGACGAAAGTTCGGGAGGTAGGTCTTATGGCTGATGTTAATCAGGAAGTTAAAGAATTAAAAGAGAAGATTGAGTTTTGTTCGTATGTTATGAAATATGGGAGACTGATTGATATGTCTTCTGATCAGACTGTTAAAGCGTTCAAACTTAAATGCGAATTGGAAGATGAGCTGAGATTCATCGAATTAAAAAATAAAAATGAAGGCAAATAAAAGAGTGCTGCCAGAAATTAAAACTACCGCAATATTATCCTATAATAAAGCGGTAGTTTTTTGTTTGAATTTTTACATTGAAATTAATTTGGAAAAATCACAAATTTTTGTTTAAAATCTGTAATGTTAAATTAAAAAATCTTTACTCCATAGGGTTCTAATGTAAGTTTATCACCTGATATAGTGCTGAAACTTAATTCTTTATCAGTGACATTCAGGTAAAATTCTATTGTATCACCGTTTTCGTCCTCACGCTTATGATATTCTATTCCATCGGGGAGTACATAGTATGGTGTTTCTGTTTCTTCAAGCATAGTCTTGAAAAGCTCAGACATTGTATTCATATCAAGTCTTGCAGCAACATAGTATGATTTGCCATCACCATATGTTTTTCGTGTTACAACGGGAGTTCCGGCATAAAAATCACTGTCATATCTTGCGATAACATCTGCATCTGATACACGGAGAATTTCAGCATAATCACGGATTTTGGCTTTGTTTCCATTTGTGAATGTGGCTGAATTTTTGTCGCAGTCATAAAGTGTATCAATTTCTTCACTTATTAAGCCAAATAGCTCGCTAAGTCCGTTGCCTGGAAAACCACCGAGAAAACAGAGTGTGTTATCATCTACATAACCCGTGAGATATGTTGCAAGGAGCTGACCGCCTCGTTTTACAAATTTTTTGAGATTATCAGCTGTGCCCGGTCTTAACATATATAGCATAGGTGCGACAACTACATTGTAGTCGTCAAGATTATCATCTGATGCTACTACATTCATGTCTATTCCAAGTTTTAAAAATTCATGGTAAATGTCAGCACAGGTCTGAGGATAATTTTTTGTTTCGTCTGAAAGTCCACGCATATTTTCAATAGCCCACATATTATCCCAGTCAAAGAGAAGTGCTGCTTTAGGTTTTACCAGTGTTCCCTTTACCTTTGAGAGATTGTCAAGCATTTCTCCGACTTTGGCAACTTCTTTAAATATTCTGGTATCATCGGTGCCTAGATGGTCTACGACTGCACCGTGGAACTGTTCAAAAGCACCTCTGCTCTTTCGCCACTGGAAATACTGTACCGTGTCAGAACCACATCCTACAGCCTGTGCAGAAAAGAGTTTATGCACACCGGGACGCTTGAGTTTGTTGTATCTGTGCCAGTTTGCAAGTCCCGGAGCACTTTCCATAAGCATATAAGGCTGGTCTTTTTTCATTGAACGCATAACTGCGTGGTCAAAAGAACTTCTCGCCATTGTGTCGGCAAAAGTTTCATAGTTATTATGGAAGAAAGGATAAGAGTCCCATGAAATAACATCAAGCTCTTTTGCCATCACACGATAATCAAGCCCTGGGAAAAGCTGCATAAAGTTTGTTGTGACAGGAATATTTGGTGTTCTCCTTTTGAGGATTTCAATCTCTGACTTCATATAATCAGTAGTATTCCATGTGGTAAAGCGTTTCCACTCGAGATTTAGCCCCATTATGCTGAACTCACCGTTGGCATATGGAGGTTCTATCTGTGAAAAATCATTGTATGTATGACTCCAAAAGCTTGTCCACCATGCCTTATTTAACTTATTTATATCGTGGTCAAATTTGTCAGCGAGATAGTCCTGAAATTTCTTTTTGCACAGAGGGCAGAAACACTCACCGCCAAATTCATTTGATATATGCCACATTACAAGTCCCGGATGGTCGCCTACAGTGTCGATTATCTTATTTATAATGATACCGGTTTTTTCTCTGAATTTAGGTGATGACATACAGTGATTATGTCTGAAACCGTGGTGTGCACGGTGGTCATCGGCATTTACACGCATACATTCAGGATATTTTTCGTCAAGCCAGGCAGGGCGGGCACCTGAAGGTGTTGCAAGAATGGTATAGATGCCATTTTCATAGAGTTTATCCATAATGTTTTTGAGCCAGTCCATATGAAACTCGCCCTCTGACGGTTCATATGCTGCCCATGCGAATATGCCTACGGACATACTTGTCATCTTTGCTTTTTTCATAAGTTTAATATCTTTTTCAAGAATGTCGGGGCGGTCAAGCCACTGGTCAGGGTTGTAGTCTGAGCCGTGGAGCAGTCCCTTTATCTGAGGAAATAAAATTTTTTTACTCATATAACATACCTCCAAAATTAAGTGTAAACAGATGATTGTGAAAATAATTATATTCTGAGTTGATTGTGCAACTATAACAAATAATCCCGCAGGCACGCTTTCGCTACCTGTCACTCGTAACAGTACTAAGTCAGCAAAATACGCTGACTAAGTGCTGACGGTGACAAAGTGCACTGCTAACATTATTGTTATAGCTGCACAATCTAATTACATATTATGAAATTTTCACAATCATCTGTAAAGTATTAAGATTATAACATTTATAAGGGATATTCACAATGCAAGATTGGAATAACAGTTACAATAAATGTAAGGCTATTCTACCATAAAAAGGTACTTAACAATACAATGAGTAGTTAAATGTCTTGCTGATTATCTTTATAAGGTTGAAGTGATATGAGTTAAAAATACAGGCACATGGCAAGATAGCCGCAGCACCAGTGCAAAAACACGCATCCCCACAGATTTTGGTGCCTTTCATATACATATCCGAGAGCCATGCTTAGTAAAAATGCACTCATCATAAAATAGAAACCGAACGGCATATGCATAAGTGAAAAGAGCAGAGAAGTTAAAAATATGCTGAAAAATTTCTGGAAGCGTATTTTCATAAGTGATTTTACACTTGTCTGTATCACGCCACGGGCAAGAAATTCCTGAACAAAGGCGGTGAATACATAGGTGTAGACACCTGAGAGTGAACCGCCTATATAGTAGTCTTTTATTTTGTAACCGAGTAACATAAGTATGGCTTTGCTAAGCAGAAGTATGCATGAAGCGACAGCCGCTATGGATAGAGACTCGACAATAGTTTTCTTTATTGTGTTTTTCCGTGGAATAAGTCCTATGTCACGCATTGAAAAACTTGTCATAAAGACTATAACGAGAAAAAGCAAAAAGGTTATACATTCTATAATCTGAGTGTAAACGGAGGATTTTAAATATATATGTAAAGTAAATTGCAAAAGACTCCATGTCATAAGGAAAACACTGATACAGAGTATAAGACCTGCAAAAATAAAAGCACAGTCATGTTCATGCTGTCTTAATTTATATTTGTCGGTGTCATCTTCTATAAGTATTACCATGCCGTTAAAACCGGTGTCCGGGTTATAATCGGCATCGGGGTCAAACAGTTCCGTCTGCGATGGTTTTAAAAGACTTATATCTATATTAAAATAGTGTACTTCTTTTTCTTTGCCAAAACGGTATCTTATTGAAGTTTTTGGCATTACTTTTCCCTTGTCGATACTTTCACGGAAAAGTTTGTTGAAAGCTCTGTTTTTTTTGTTATTCATAAAAAGTTCTTTAAAGGACTGTCCAAGAATATCTTTTTTTGATGAAATTCTTAAAATTTCAAGACTTGCTGAATTGCAATAAGTTATAGTGCCGTCAGAGTCAAGGGTTATGACCCCGTCTGACATATTTTCAAATATCATATTTTTCTGGTCGGCAGATATGGTTGCCGGAAATTGTGGTGACATAGGAATACCTCGCTTTGTTAAATCTGGTAACAGTTCTAACTTTTTATGGCTGAACTGTTACATAATATAATCATATCATACTTCTATTGCATTTTTTTATCAAATTGGCATTGTTTATATTGACTTTTTTATCAAATTATACGAAAATAGGCATGGTATTCAATAATACATAATTATATATATAAAATTTAGAAATGGAGATGATTGAATGTTTGGTTTTGGTCAGTTAATAGACACTTTAAAGAAAAGTCCAAAGAAGATCGTTTTTACGGAAGGTGAGGATTCGCGTATTCTTGAGGCTGCTTCAAGATTACTTGCAAGTAATTTCCTTCATCCTATTCTTATTGGAAATGAAGAAAAGATTATGGATGCAGCAGAGGAGTGTGGTTTTAACATTCGAGGTGCTGAGATTATAAATCCTGAAAATTATGAGAAGATGGACGAGATGGTTGAAATGCTCTGTGAAATCAGAAAGAAAAAAGGTATGACGCCTGAAATGGCAAGAGAAGTTCTTTCACAGGCAAACTATTTTGGAACTATGCTTGTAAAAATGGGTGTTGCTGATTCATTACTTGGCGGTGCTACATATTCAACGGCTGACACGGTTCGTCCGGCACTCCAGTTGATAAAGACAAAGCCGGGACACAGTATCGTATCATCATGCTTTATACTTGTAAGACCAAGTGCTACAGGTGAAAATGAGGTTATCGCTATGGGTGACTGTGCGATAAATATCAAACCGACTGAGGATGAACTTGTAGAGATAGCAGGTGAGGCTTCAAAATGTGCAAGGATATTCGGTGTAGATCCGCAGGTTGCATTTTTAAGTTATTCGACACATGGCTCAGGAAAGGGAGAAGATGTTGACAAGATGAGAAATGCAGCTCAGAAAGCAAGAGCAAAGTACCCTGATCTTCCTATAGATGGCGAGCTTCAGTTTGATGCTGCCGTATCACCTAGAGTCGCAAGGACAAAGTGTCCTGAATCAGAGGTTGCAGGTCACGCAAATACATTTATATTCCCTGATATTAATGCCGGAAACATCGGATACAAGATTGCACAGCGTATGGGTAATTTTGAGGCATATGGTCCTATACTTCTCGGACTTAATGCACCGGTTAATGATCTGTCAAGAGGATGTAATGCATCAGAGGTTTATTCTATGGCAATCATTACAGCAGCATTAGCTAACAACATTTAACATTATCAGGCAGCAGAGCAGATTGCGGGTATCTGCCTGACTGACAATAAATTACAAACTATAAATAAAAGCGGAAAATGATGTTTGAATTAATAAGACAATACGGCTTCTAAAATAAATGGCAGGAGTTATATTGTGCAAAGACAGCAGATTCCGCTTTGTTTATCATTATCGGATAATAGGACTGGTATATATGAAAGATAAGTTTTTCTTAATGCATATGATGCCTATAGTGAGGGCTCATATTGCGATATTTGATGAAAATGGAAATGTAAAAGAGCAATTATCTGAATCGAGAGAAGAAGATTTAAAACTATATTCAGAAATTATTAAAAAGTCAAGGAAAGATTTCCCATATATTATACTTATTGATACAGGTGTTGTTGTATGTGTTATGTGGAATGAGCAAGAAAAAGAATTTATTGTTATAGGAAAGACTGCACTTTACAGTGAATTTGAAAATCGCAACCAGGATATACTTGAATGTCCCAAGGACACATATACATCTGCGATAATACTTATATGGAATAAACTTACGGGTAAAATGATAGGTAAAGGTGATCTCTGGACAAAGAACATAGTTCTTGATGATTCTGTCAGTAAGTTTGTAACAGAGAATATATTTGAATATCAGGAGAATGGAAAGCTGCATAATCCATATGCACAGGAGCAGAGGGAACATGACAGTATAAGGCGTGGCGATATAGAGGGACTTAAGGCAAGTATAAATGAGGTTTATCCGGGTGAGATAGGGAAACTTGCGGAAAATCAGGTCAGGAGTATAAAAAATGTTGCGATAGCGGTTATAACTTGTGCTTCAAGGTGTGCCATAGAGGGTGGATTAAATGCGGAGAAAGCATTTTCAATGGCTGACGGATATATAATGTATATAGAAGAAGAGATGAATGATCCGGTAGAGATAGAACGGGTTGTAAGGGAAGCCGAGTTTAATTATGCCAGGGATGTGCATGATTTAAATAGAAAAAACATAAAAAATCCATTGATACATCAGGTTAAGGATTATATATTCTCTCATATACACGAACAGCTTATGGTAAGAAATATTGCCAGATATATAGGGGTTTCACCAAATTATCTTTCAGAACAGTTCAGCCGGTTTGAAGGAGTTACACTTAAACAGTATATTATTGATGAAAAAATAAAATCAAGCGAATATCTGTTAAAATTTACGGATTATTCTCTTCAGGAGATAAGCAGTTTTTGTGCGTTCAGTTCGCAGAGCAGATTTAGTGTATATTTTCAAAGAAAAAATGGTATCACACCTGCAAAATATAGAAAAATGTATCAAAAAGGGAAAAAATAGAAAAAAACAGAAAAAAACAGTATTTTTTGTAGTTAAATCAGTAGAAAATGTATATAACAAAAGTTTCATTGATGATATAGTAGCGTGAAAGTTGCAAAATGTATTTTTTTGAGATGAAAAGGAGTGTTTTTGTAATGAACAAAGTAAACATTAAGTTTAGAGATGTAGCTGACGTAAACAGGTTTGTTCACATTCTCTCAAAATACGATGCTGATTTTAACTTATACTGTGGAAGTTATTATGTAGATGCAAAATCTTTGCTTGGCATTATGACTATGGATCTTAGAAACAGTATGTGGATGACAGGAAACTGTGAACCGGCCGAAGCAAATCAGATTATTCGTGAATTAGGAGACTTCGTTGCAGCATAATTTGTTATGAAAGCAGACCGGAAGATATGGATATAGATTGAAAAAGCACAAAACTCTGCGCTTGTTGCAGATTACATCTGTTATGTAAACTGCAGCCTACATTTCACATTAGTTGTGAGATGGCAGAGTTTTTTTCTTTTACAAACATATAGTTTTGTGATAAAATAAAAAATGCTTATTGTTCGCAGATTTAATGCGAACAGTAATAAAATGTACTTGCAGAAAAATGGCTACTGTTCAGAGGAGTGAATAGAGACAAAAAAATAATGGTGGAGGATAGAATATACCATGCAGAAAAAAGTTTTAACATTTATGCTGGCATTTGTGCTGTCATTATCATTTGTGACTACTGCATCAGCGATGGGGTATCATGAAAGTGATATTGAAAAATATATTATGGGACAGTTATCAAATGCAAAGATACCGGGAGGTTCCGTTTCTATAGTAACATCCGGAAAAGAGGTGTATAGTGCATCTTTTGGAGATGTGCCGGAGACAACATCTGATTTAAAGATTGGTTCAGTGAGTAAAGTATTTACCTCATTAGCCGTATTGCAGCTTGCGGATTCAAAAAAACTAAAACTTGACACAAGTGTTTCTGAGCTGGTTACAGGATTTGATGGAAATAGTGATGTGACAGTTGAGGAGCTTTTGAGACAGACAAGCGGCTATACTGCTGAACAGAGTATAAAGGGTGACAGGATTCCTGCTCCGGATGGAAAAAAGGGAGAATATAAGGACGCAAGGATAAACTATGCGATACTTGGAAAAATAGTAGAAGCTGTGTCTGAAAGTGACTATTCAGAATATATTCAGAAAAAGATAGTAAAACCATTAAAACTTGAGTCAACATATACTACCGATGAGATGTCAGGAAAAGATATTGTGGGTGGTCATGATAATATTTTTGGGCTTCCGGTTGCAAAAAGAGCAGTGAGCAATGACGACAAAGAGTGGGATGCAGTTTCAGCTACAGGTATTGTTTCAAATGCAAAAGACATGGGAAATGTTTTGAGTATGTATCTCGCAGCGGGTGGACAGACCCTTTCTTATAATCAGATTGAAAAAATATATTCTGATGGTGTAGATTGCGGAAAAACAATATTCGGAACAAATGGAACATCAAGTCTTGGATGGATAAAAACAAAAGTCGGCAAGCAGGATGTATATTATGTTTCAGGAGCTATAGATGGTTACATTTCGGCAGCTTTTCTCGTACCGGGTCAGGATGTTGGAATTGCTATGCTTTTTGACACATCTGATGTAATTTCAGGTAATGATGTAATTTCTGAACTTATGTCAAATGTTGTATGTCTTGCAATAGGCGAGAAAGCGAGAACAATAGATTCAAAAGCAGTCATGATGCCGCATATTGAGTTTGATGTTGTATATGTCATTGCATTTTTTGCGTCACTTCTTCCTATGTTCATGATGAGCTGGTGGTATAGAAGAACAAGAAATAAAGGGATTGGCATAGTTAAGACTATTGTGGATGTGGTTGTTCATATTGCCCTTCCTATAGTGATATATCAATTTGTACCTGTTATCATAGAAAATGTTTTAGGCAACTCGCTCGGTTCGTGGTTTATGATCAAAAAGTTCCTTCCGGAATGTTACTATATCACTCTTATTGTTGATGTGATATTACTTATCGGCGTGCCAGTCAAGGTAATTGCAGCTATTATTGCAATGAAGAAAGGTCCTGTCGATGAGGACGAAGAAATGGCGGAAGATGAATTATTTGAAAATTTAGGTGATGATGCAGAAAAATCAGATGAAGATAAAGAGGAAGAAACAGAGCAGATAACATCAGATGATGTCAAGCAGCAGGAAAGTGATGAAACATCTGAAAAATCAGAAAAAAACGAAGATGAAAATTTGGACGGCAGCAATGATATAGCAGATAAAGATGGTAAAACAATTACAGATATTTCAGAAACAGAGCAGGGAGTATCGGACGATGATAATGCAGAAATATCTGACAGTAAACAGGATATGTCAGAATTGGAAAATGTAACAGAAGAAATTGCAGCTGCGGCGGAAGAAGATGATGACATAGAGAATGTCGAAACAAAGAACGATATATCAGAAACAGAAAGCCAAGATGAACAGGCAGATGCTTTAAAAACACAGGATGAGGTCGTAAAGGAATTTAAGACAAGGTCCGGCAAAAACAAAAAGACTGAGGAATACGAGAGCAGCTTTGAGAGAGAAGCTGTAAAAGCCTTAGAAACAGATGAGCATGAAAATTCAGACGATACCAATGATGAACTTAAGGATATCAAGTCTGATTCGCAGATGCAGACGGCAGTTCCAAAGATAAAAAAGAGATATAATCCTCAAAAGGGAATGCCTGTAAAGATTGTTGTCGAGCCGGATGATGACCTTGACAACTAAAAAGGATTATGTTAATATCTTTTCAATTAAGCAGTATTATTAGCGGTCACACGGCAGGTTGTGGTCGATAGTATATGAAATTTGGACAATTGATTTAAAAGTGATGGCTGTGATGAGGAGGAGTACATATATTTAAGATTCCCTAGAGAGAGGATGTATGGTGAAAATCCTTGTATCTGATATATGGAAGTAGCCTTTGAGCTTTGAACTGAAAGCAGTGATATGGATTAGCAGATTTTATATATCCGTATATCAATGATGTTTGTATCAAAATGTGTTTTGCTGCAGACCGATGCAAGTAGGCTTCAACGGATTTTCCAACGTTATATGGAAAACGATATAAAAGATTTTTATCTGAGTATCGGATGAGTGCAGATTTTATCTGAAATTAGGTGGTACCACGAAAATATTCGCCCTAAATTGACATTTGTCAGTTTAGGGCTTTTTTGATGAAAGATGCAGTGATAGCGGCACTGAGTTTGCAAAGCAGACTTTTGTTACTACTTATATAAGAAAGGTTTGGTGTTTAACTATGATTAAAGGAACTGAATTATTTGTAAAGGCATTGAAAGAGGAGGGGGTTGATACACTTTTCGGTTATCCGGGAGGTCAGGCGATAGATCTTTTTGATGCACTGTATGACCAGGATGATATTGAAGTCATTCTGCCAAGACATGAGCAGGCACTTATCCATGCGGCAGACGGATATGCAAGGTCAACAGGAAAGACAGGTGTGTGCCTTGTCACAAGCGGACCGGGTGCAACAAACCTTGTAACCGGAATTGCTACAGCAAACTATGACAGCGTTCCGCTTGTATGCTTTACAGGTCAGGTTCCGCTAAACCTTATGGGAAATGATGCGTTCCAGGAAGTAGACATAGTAGGAATAACGAACAGCATATGTAAATATAGCGTAACAGTAAGAAAAAGAGAGGACCTCGGACGAATAATAAAAGAAGCTTTCTACATAGCAAGAACAGGCAGACCGGGACCTGTAGTTGTTGACATACCGAAAGATATTCAGGTTGCGATGGGAAGTGAAGAATATCCTGAAGAAGTAAATATAAGAGGTTATAAGCCTAGTGAGGGTGTCCATGTTGGACAGATAAAAAAAGCCGTGAGCATGATGAAAAGGGCAAAAAAGCCATTGTTCTTACTCGGAGGAGGAGTAAATCTGTCGGGGGCAAACGAACAGATGAAAGAGCTCGTCGAGATGACGGGCATCCCTGCGATAACGACAATTATGGGAAAAGGTGCAATATCATCAAAGCACAGATTATATCTTGGAAACATCGGAATACACGGAAGTTATGCGGCAAACCATGCGGTAAGTGAATGTGATCTTCTTATTTCTATAGGTACAAGATTTAATGACAGGATAACGGGAAAGATAAGTGAATTTGCAAAAGATGCAAAGATAGTGCATATAGATATAGACTCCGCTTCTATTTCAAAAAATATTGTCGTAGATATTCCTATAGTAGCAGATGCAAAACTTGCCATAGAAAAACTTATCGAGTACGGAGCACCGCTCAAGATAGAAAAATGGGTAGCTCAGACGCTTGAATGGAAAGAAAAATATCCTATAAATATGGATAAATATGAGGGACTTACACCTGAAAAAGTAATAAAATACATAAATGATAACTTTGAAAGACCTATCGTAAGCACGGATGTAGGTCAGAATCAGCTCTGGACAACACAGTTCTTTGATATAGAAACAAACAGACAGCTTCTTACATCGGGCGGACTTGGAACAATGGGTTATGGATTTCCGGCAGCCATAGGAGCAAAGATAGGAAATCCTGCAAGACCTGTTATAGCAATATCAGGTGACGGCGGTATGCAGATGAACATTCAGGAATTTGCTACAGCTATGGTTTATGAACTTCCTGTCATTGTAGTAGTATTCAATAACGGTTATCTCGGAAATGTAAGACAGTGGCAGCAGCTTTTCTTTAACAAGAGATATTCAAGTACCTGCCTTACATACAGAAAGAGCTGCAACCGTGACTGCATGAATAAGGATAAATGCTGTCCGAAATATATACCTGATTTTGTAAAACTCGCTGAGAGTTATGAAGCAAGGGGGATAAGGATAACAAAAGAGGAAGAATTAAAGAAAGCGTTTGACTATGCACTTGAATTTAAAAAGGGACCTACACTTATTGAGTGCGTGATAGAGAGAGAGGCAAATGTATCGCCGATGGTACCGACGGGAAAAACGCTTGCGGATATGATTATGGATTGTTAAGATTTGTAAAATTAGATTTAGGTTGTGCTGATTGTGCAAATACAATTTAGTGAAAATTTTACAAAATATGGTTTGTATATGAACTGATAAGAAAAAATAAGAAAAAATAGAAAGGATGATTGTGATATGGAAATGAAGAAACGTTGTATTTCGCTTTATGTGGAAAATCAGATAGGAGTTCTTGCTAAGATTTCCGGTCTTTTTGCGGGCAAGTCTTACAATCTTGATACGCTTACGGTGGGTGAGACTGAGGACCCTACTGTTTCAAGAATGACTATAGAGATGACTATGGATGATGTGACTTTTGAGCAGGTTAAAAAGCAGCTTAACAGAAATGTTGTCGTTATCAAGGTTATGGATTTTTCTGATATTCCTATCCATAAGACGGAACTTGTATATATCAAGATAAACAGTTGTACAGAGAAAGATAAGAATGAGATATTCAGGATAGTAAATTCTTTTGACCATCTTGAGATTGCTGACTATGGAAAAAAATCGGTTATTGTAAGATATGTGGAGACAGAAGGCAAAGTTAATGATATAATAGATTTGTTTAATAAAACTTTTATAAACAGAATAGAAGTAGTCAGAGGTGGAAGCGTTGCTATTGAAGCGGTTTCGACTACTACGAGATAAGGAGAGGTGACGGATGAAAGAGAAGAGTGTAAGGAAAATACTTACAAAGAGCAGCTATGTGTTGTTTGTTATAGCTTTTGGGTTTATATCATTGAATATTTTGTTTGTGGACAAAATTCATTCATATAAAATAACTCAGCTTCTTCCGGGGATGATAGTTGGCGGTGTTGTAGTGGCAATAGGGATGTTTATATTAAGTAAAATAGCTCAGGATAAAGTTGACCGCCATTTTAAAAAAGTGTTGATTTTATTTTCAATCGTATATTATATTATTTTAATCAGAATGGGATTTCTCTTGAGATTTACACCGTCATTTGATATGGATGCAATCTATAGCGGAGCAATTCAATGGACTAATGAGGGAAATTTCTCAAATTTTTATGAGTATTTTGGTTATTTTCCAAACAATCTTGGTTCAATGGGATTTTTACATATTGTATTTAAAATTGCATCATTATTTGGAATAAAAGATTTTTTTGCGGTAGGAATAATTGTAAATAGTGCATTTATAACAGGAACCGCCGTATTTGTTTCACTTATCTGTAAAAAAATAGCAGGTTCTAAAACAGCTTTGATGTCATTAATCTTAGTTTTATTATGTTTTCCGTTTTATTTTATGGGTGCGGCATTTTATACAGACTCGTTATCATTAATATTTCCGGTGTTATTCTATTATTTGTATCTGTGTTTAAAAGATGAAAACGATAAAAAGAAACAGATAATATATCTTGTAACTATGGGGGTGTCTTTGACTATAGGTATGATGATAAAATTTACCGTTGTTATAGTTTTGATAGCTGTAGTCATAGATGCATTTCTTTGTATTCCGTGGAAGAAAGCGTTGTTGATATTAGTTGTTTCTTTAGCATTTTACGGTGTAGCAGTGTCAATATATAATCATAATATCTATAAAAATTATATAAGTGACGAACAATATCAGAACTTAAAAACACCATATTGGCATTGGATAATGATGGGATTACAAAATAATGGTTATTATAATCCGGAGGACTATGAATATACAAGGTCGTATGATGTAAATGAAAGGTCAGCAGCCTGCCGTAAAAAGGCAATGGAGAGAGTTAAAGAACTGGGTGTATCAGGTCTGTTTAAACTTTGGACTAGCAAAGCGGTAATCTGTTTTGGCGATGGAACATATGCATTGTCAGATTTCTTAGACGATAATCCGGCAAATGAAACCAATATTCATGATTATATCTTATATGCGGGAAAAAGTTATAGCAAATATCAGTCATTTTCAACAGGATTATTGATAGTTTTATATCTGCTCGCAATTGTTGGTGCTGGTAGGGATATTGTTGGCAAAGTTAAATATAGAGAATCGATTTTGCCGACAGCTCCAAGACTTGCGATGCTTGGGATACTATGCTTTTTAATCTTATGGGAAACAAGCGGAAGATATTTTACTAACTATGTACCGATATTGATAGTTTGTGCTTCGCTTACATTGTATTGGAAGAAGGAGGTAGTTTAAGTTATGTCAGAGGGGATTATAGGAAATATTACAGCGGTTCTGTATTATATGTTCTTTGTTATAAGTGGTATAATTATAATGTTTAGACTGCTGAATAGTCAAAAGTTAAGTATTATGTTTAAATGTCTTTTGGGAAGTGTTTTCGGAACACTTGAATTTCAATGGATGCCGATAATATTTGCTTTTTTCATGGATTTTACGGTTAAGGCACATATATGTGCTTTGGTTATTCAGGTGCTTGTTTTTATATTAGTTATATTGAAAACAAATAGGGAACAGGGATTTATAAATACTTATAAAAAACCGATAGAATGGAAAAGATTTTTGTGGGAAAATCCGGCATCTATAATTATTTTTGCAAGTTTTGTTATATTTGCTTATTGCCTTAATACGCATACGATATTACTGAATTCAGACGGAAGTTTACATACGGGACAGGCAACTTACGGTGATATGAATATGCATATAGGATTTATCACAAGCATTGCAAAACAGCATACATTTCCACCGGAATATTCTATTTATCCGGGCATAAAACTGGCATATCCGTTCTTAAGTGACAGTATAAGTTCAAGTCTGTATCTATTGGGAGCATCACTTAGAGTGGCATATATTATTCCAATGCTTGTTGCGGTAATGCAGGTTTTTTGTGGATTTTACTGTTTTATTAAGTTTTGGTTCAAAAAAGGTTCGGTAGCTTTTATTGCATTTATATTATTTTTCTACGATGGGGGATTTGGTTTCATCCATTTCTTAAACAAAGTAAATTTTTCTAAAAATTTTACAGAGTTTTATTTTACACCGACAAGTATTGGCGATTACAATTATCGCTGGGCACAGATAATAGCAAATATGTTAATTCCGCAACGCGCGACTTTGTTTGGCTGGGCAGTATTATTTCCGCTTCTTGCATTTTTATATTATGCAAAAGAAAATCGAAGCATTAAGAGTTTTCTTATAGCCGGGATAATGGCAGCAGGTTTACCTATGATACATACCCATTCATTTCTCGCACTGGGCATAATATGTGCAGTATGGCTGTTTTGGGATATGTATAAAGAAAAAGAAAGTTATTTGTTATTAAAACTCGCTGGAATAATCTGGGTAGTATTTTTCTTTTTGTTGAGAATGTATAATGACAAGACGGGATTGATAGAAAAAAATGGCTTTATTATAATGATTGCAGGCTTAGGCATTATAGCAGTTCTTTTTGTTAAAGAAATTGTATCATGTTTTAAAAATTCGACTATTAAAAGTTATATACAAACATGGGGAGTATTTCTTATTCCAGTAATATTATTTGCATTTCCACAGTTATTATTTTGGACATTTGGTCAGGCATCAGGTGATGGATTTTTGAGAAGCCACTTTAACTGGTCTAATACAAATGATAATTATTTTATATTTTATCTGAAAAATATAGGAATTACTTTTTTGATTTTTTTCCCAGCTTGGGTATCGGCAAAGAAAAAAGAACTTCAGACTGCTTCGCCAATGTTATTGATATTTTTTATTGCTGAGTTAGTGGTATTTCAGCCAAATGAATATGACAATAATAAATTATTGTTTGTAGCTTTTGTGTTTATGTGTGGAATTGTTTCAGATTTTGTGATAAAGTTATTTGAGAAAAATTGGAATATAATACTTAAATGTGCATTAGCGGTAAGTTTGCTGTTTGTAGGAGTGTTTTCTTCAGGCATGACTATTGCGAGAGAATGTGTGTCCGACTATGAACTGTATTCAAAAGCACAGGTAGATGCAACTGAATATATAGAAAAAAATACTGATGAAAGGGCGGTATTTCTTACGGGAGACAATCATAATAATGCAGTTGCGGCATTGACGGGAAGAAGTATTGTATGTGGGGCTGATACATTTTTATGTTATCATGGAATTAACACGGTGGAGCGTAAAAGTGAGGTCGCAAATATGTATGCTGACCCGGTTGGAAATAAGGAATTGTATAAAAAATATAATGTATCATATATTTTTGTAAGTGATGTGGAAACTGACGAATTCCAGATTAATTTTGAGGGATTAGGACAGATTGCAGAAAAGGTATATGATGCTCAGAATGTTGTTATATACAAATGTAATGAGTTATAAAATGAGGGATAACAGTTAAAAAGAAATAATACGAAAAAATGAAAAATGTTATAATAATTGGAGGAGGTCCGGCTGGTCTTACGGCAGGATATGAACTATTAAAGGATAATGATGATATTAAAGTTACGATACTTGAGGAGAGTAAGTCGCTCGGCGGTAAGTCACAGACCGTAAGATACCACGGCAACAGGATGGATATTGGCGGACACCGCTTCTTTTCAAAAGATGATACGATTATGAAGTGGTGGTCTGATATACTCCCGGTACAGGGTAAACCGTCCTATGATGATAAGGTGCTCGGCAGAGAAAAAGAGTTTGCAAAAGGCGGTCCTGACCCTGAAAAGGAAGATGAGGTAATGCTTGTCAGGGAGAGGGTTTCAAGAATATATTACAATCGCCATTTCTTTGACTATCCTATATCAATGAAACCTGAGACTATAAAAAATATGGGACTTTTTACTACATTTAAGGCAGGAATGAGTTATCTTGGCTCATGTATAAAGAAAAGACCTGAGACAAATCTTGAAAACTTTTACATAAACCGTTTTGGAAAAGTATTATACAGTATGTTCTTTGAGGGCTATACGGAAAAACTCTGGGGCAGGCATCCGAGAGAAATATCGGCGGACTGGGGAGCTCAGCGTGTTAAAGGACTTTCTATCCGTGCGATAATTAAAGATATTTTTTCTAAGATATTCGGTAAAAAAGACAACTCAAATGCAGAGACCTCACTTATTGAACAGTTCTGGTATCCGAAGTATGGACCGGGTCAGCTTTGGGAACTTACGGGAGAGAAGATAAGAGAAAAAGGCGGAAGTATCTTATTTGAACATAGTGTAAAAAAAATAAATAAAAAAGATGGTAAGATAGTTTCGGTAATATGTGATACACCGGAGGGTGAAAAAGAAATATCAGGTGATGTATTTATTTCATCAATGCCTGTAAAAGACCTTGTTGAGGGAATGAACGATGTGCCTGACGATATCAGGAATGTGGCGGCAGGACTTCCATACAGGGATTTTGTTACGGTTGGACTTCTTGTAAAAAAACTTGAACTTGTAAATAAGACGGACAAGAAAACATTATCAGATATAGTACCCGACTGCTGGATATATGTTCAGGATAAAGGATACAAACTCGGAAGAATACAGATATTTAACAACCGGTCACCGTATATGGTTGAAAAACCTGAGGACACGGTTTGGATTGGACTTGAATATTTTTGTGCCGAGGGTGATGAATTCTGGAATATGACTGATGAAGAATGTATCGCATTTGCAAAAGACGAGCTTGTGAGAATGGAAGTGATAAAATCGGATGCAGTCTTTGATGCACACAGGGAGAGAGTAAAGAAAGCATACCCGGCATATTTTGATACATACAGCGATTTTGATAAGCTGGTTACATATTTAGACGGTTATGACAATCTTTTCTATGTGGGAAGAAACGGTCAGCACAGATACAACAATATGGACCACTCAATGCTTACGGCAATAAATACTGCAAAAGCAATAAAAGATAATGTAACTGATAAAACAAATATATGGAATGTAAATACGGAGAAAGAATATCATGAGTCAAAATAAACAAATGACTGAAAATATAATAAACACGATTGCAAAACATCCGTACCTGTCAATGTTTTTGGTATGTCTTATGGCAAATTTGCTTTGTTTTGGTTCGGAGGGAAATGTTCCTCAGAATACTCTTGGCATTAAAGACATTGTGAGAAAAATATTATTTGCAATGGTTGTGTTATATGCGGTGATGGGTACTTATATATGGATGGTTATATGTTATAATACAAGAGGATGAGATTATTATTAGATAAATTATGGAGGTTAATTTTGAAAACTTATATCCTTAATGAAATTTCATTGATTGTACCATGTTATAATGAGCAGGAGTCGCTTCCTGTTTTCTTCAATGAAATAAACAAAACAATGAAAACGATGGGCTGTACATACGAATTACTTTTTGTAGATGATGGATCTTCTGACAATACTCTTGAGATTTTAAAAGCAGCATCAGAAAATGATCCGCATATACGATATATTTCATTTTCAAGAAATTTTGGCAAAGAAAGTGCGATGTATGCAGGTTTTTGCAATGCACATGGTAAATATATTGCGGTAATGGATGCTGACTTACAAGATCCCCCGGCATTGCTGCCTGAAATGCTCCGGCTTATAAAGGAGGATGGATATGACAGTGTTGCTACAAGGCGTATTTCACGAAAAGGCGAGCCTGCAATCAAGAGTTTTTTCGCAAGACAGTTTTACAAACTGATAAATCGTATATCGGATGCCAATATAGTTGATGGTGCTCGTGATTTCAGACTTATGAAGAAGGAAATGGTTGATGTTATAGTATCAATGTCAGAATATAATCGTTTTTCAAAAGGCATTTTTGGCTGGATAGGATTTAAAACATATTGGTTACCTTTTGAAAATCATGAACGCATTGCAGGAGAAACTAAGTGGAGCTTTTGGAAGTTGTTTAAATATGCTATTGAGGGAATTATCAATTTTTCAAATGTTCCATTAAATATCGCATCGTGGTTTGGTATTTTTATGACAGTTATAGATTTCTTCGCAATCATTTTTATTGTTATTCGTAAACTTATATTTGGAGATCCTGTTGCAGGCTGGGCATCTACAGTGTGTATCATAACCTTGATAGGCGGCATACAGCTTTTTTGTATGGGAATTATGGGACAATATATATCTAAGACTTATTCAGAGGTGAAAAACAGACCGCATTATATAGTTTCAGAAAGCAGCTTAGATGATATAGAAAAAATAAAATGATTTATGTTTACGGTCAGCCGTATATTCACAATCGGTGATGCCGGCTGGCTGATGATGTAAATAAGAATGGCATAAAAATTGATATGCCAAACATGTTTATTATTTAAAATTATTAATGAAATGAGAGGATATTCAATGAAAGTTCAAACTGTGAAATCAGGGAAAATATACAAAGATTTTCCTATGTTTATAAGTGTGTTTATATTGGCAGAATTAATGATGCTTTATATTTTGAAAAATAATGGTTTTTATCCGTTTGGTACAAAATCAATGCTTATAATGGATATGAAAAATCAGTATGTTGAATTTATAACTTCTCTTAGAAATATTATAAGAGGAGAAGATTCAATATTTTTTTCATGGTCACGCTCTATGGGAGGAAATTATATAGGTGTTTTTGCTTATTATATTGCAAGTCCGTTTTCTTTTTTAACATTGCTTTTTTCAGTTGAAAAGATGCCTGTTGCCATTGAGTTTCTCACATGTTTAAAAATTGGACTATGTGGTATCAGTTTTTGTATATATGCTAAATATCTTTTTGACAAGTATAATGCAAAGTCAAAAATATTAAATATATGCTTAATAATTCCATCAATATGTTATGCTTTTATGTCATATACAATGGTATATTCGCTAAGTATCATGTGGCTGGATGCAGTTATTTTTTTGCCACTTATACTTATGGGGCTTGAAAAAATATTTGATGGTTCAAAGGGACTTCAGTATGTTCTGTGTCTTACTTTATTGTTTATAAGTAATTATTATACCGGATATATGGTTGCTATTTTTACCGGACTTTATTTTATTATAAAAATCGTAAGTCAATATGATATTTCAAAAAGAAACATAAAAAAAGAGCTGTCAATTTTGATACATTTTATAATGACAAGCCTTATGTCTGTTGCATTGGCTGCACCACTGCTATTAGCTTCTTTAAAGGATTTAATGTCAGGAAAACTTTCAGATGTATATACAGGTTATGAACCTGCTGAAAGTACAAACTTTGTGTTTGCAAAAATATTTACCAAGTTCTTATATGGAAAATATGACAGTATTACGAATACAGGACTTCCGGCAATATATTGCGGCTTCGTGATAATTATTTTTGCAGCGTTATTTTTCTTTATGAAAAATATAAATATCAGAGAAAAAATCGGTATGATACTATTGATATGCCTGTTTTTATTGAGCTTTTATTTTGTTGGACTTGACAAGGTGTGGCACGGATTTCAATATCCAAACTGGTTTCCATACAGGTATGCTTTTTTGTTTAGCTTTACATTGATTTATATGGCACTTCGTACACTTATATCAATTGATTTAAGTCAGGCAAAGTTGAAAATGCATTTGCTGGAAATTATACCAAATTATGTGTATAAAATGGCTGCATTTATTATAATTGTTGGTGTTTTAATTGAAATGGCAAATAATGGTGCAATTCTTATAAAGGGACTTGGAAATGAATTTGGCTATGGCGAAATGGAAGAATACACATCGTTTATAAGGAAGACAAAACCGTTGGTTGATGGTATAAAAAAGAATGACAATGATTTATACAGAGTAAACCAGCGATATGATTATTCGAAAAATGATGCAATGCTTCTTGGTTATCATGGTATGACACATTATTCATCAGCATTTAATGCATATATAAATAATCTTATACCTAAACTTGGTCTTGGTCAGAGTTATTTTTGGAATTCAGGATATTCGTCAACTCCGCTTACAGACAGTATATTTGGATGTAAATATACGATAAGTGATGAAACAATGCCGGCATCATGCTATACGCAGCTTGATACTACAGCAGAAGGCGGAAGCAGTTATAAAAATGACATGGCACTTCCTTTTGCGTATGCAGTATCAGATAAATGTACTGAACCTGATTTAAATCAGCCGGGAATTTTTGCAAATCAGAACAATTACCTTTCATCTGTTACCGGAACTTCTGTAAATTATTTTACAGGCTGTAAGTTTAGTGTTACACAGGACACTGCAAATACATGGACTTATAGCATACAGGCAGTTTCAGATAATCCTATGTATTTATATATGCAGTCAAATGCAGGCTATGCGGATGTTTATGTAAACAACAACCGCATAAGTGATTATTTTTCAGAACGAAAAACAGGTGCACTTTATCTTGGCGATTTTACCACAGGACAGACGGTGACTGTTCAGGTAGTGGCTGCTGATGACGGAAATACTTACTCACAGACATTTACGGATATTGTACAATTGGATGTGGCGGCACTTAAAAATACAACGGCTTCATTGCAAAAGCACGGTTTGAAAATAAAAAAGCAAAATGGCAATAGTATTTCAGGTGAGATAATATTGGATAATGGGCAAAATCAAATTATGACTTCTATTCCATATGATGAGGGGTGGACAATATATATTGATGGGGAAAAAGCAGACTATACAAAATATGCAGGCTCATTTATCAAATTTGACTGTTCATCAGGAAAGCATACCATAACAATGAAATATGTATCACCAGGATTTTATCAGGGAGTAATTGTCGGAATAATCGGCTTGCTCGCATTTGCATTTGTATTTATACTGCATCCTATGAGAAAAAGCAGAGAAAATAAAATTGCCATGACATTATAGATAAGGGAGAAAGATAAAAACAAGCTATTTTGAGCACTTCAGAGTGGCTTGTTTTTCTTTACAGAAAAACACTTCAATGTTAGAATGTAGCTAAATAATACAATAGAAAATAACAGGAGTTTACAACGAGAGCACATATAATATAGCAGGAGGATGGATATGGCAAGAACGGTAAGTAGTTACGGAACCGAAAATAAAACACCATATTGAAAGTTGAGATTAAGAATGAATGATTTGATAGATGTTTTGGATATAATAGGTGTGATTGCATTTGCAATATCAGGTGCGATGACTGCGATAAAAAAGAGGATGGATCTGCTCGGAGTATGCGTGCTTGGAATCGTGACGGCAGTCGGTGGCGGCATAACAAGGGATGTGCTGCTTGGCAATACGCCACCATCAGTATTTAAAAATCCAAGAGATGTGAGTATAGCTGCAATTGTTTCATGTCTTGTGTTTATATTTATGATAATGAATGCGTCTGAGCATACAAAAAATCCGAGTGAAAAATTTGTGGAAATATATGAAAATATTCTGATGTTTTCTGATGCCGTAGGACTTGGAGCATTTACTGTCATCGGAATAGATGTGGCGAAAAAAACGGTCAGCGATTACAACACAAATGCGTTTCTACTTATATTTGTCGGAGTTATAACAGGAGTGGGCGGAGGTGTTCTGCGTGATATAATGAGCGGCATGATACCATATATATTTAAGAAACATATATATGCAGTTGCATCGGCAGTAGGAGCAGGTGCTTATATTGTCATTGACAATTATATAGGAAGAAACACGGCAATAGTTGGTTGCTCGGTGCTTGTCGTGGTTGTGCGTGTGCTGGCTGCTCATTTTGAGTGGAATCTGCCTAAGATAAAATATGGAGAATGATTTTTTATAAAAGGTGGAAAGAAAATACAAACTTAAACAGAGGAGAAAGTCCTATGGAACAGGAGAAGATGAGAGCGGCAGTATGTGAAGATGTTTTGGAAGAAGCTCAGTGGCTTTCTGACATGATATACAAGTGGTATGCTGATAAAGGCATAGAAGGCGAGGTCAGCATTTTTGAAGATGCTGCCAGATTTCTTTTTGCGAGAGAGGATTATAGTTTTGATGTACTGTTTCTTGATATAAGAATGCCTGGAGAAAATGGGGTATCTTTGGCTAAGCATCTTCGCAGGCTTGGTGATGATATGCCTATTATATTTGTGACAGGCGAAAGGGAATATATTCTTGAGGGTTACGAGGTGGAGGCACTTCATTATCTGATAAAGCCGGTGCAGGAAAAAAAGATTTTTGAATGTCTTGAGAGAGTTTACCGCAATGCAGCACAGCAGGAAGCACATGTGATATTGACAGGAGATATGGGTGTTGTTAAAGTTTTATAAAAGGATATATATTATATAGAAGTGTTTGGTCATGATATGAAATATGTGACAAGGCAGGGTGAATTTTTTAAAACAGGTTCATTAAAGGAAGCCTTAAGTGAGCTTTCGGATCAGGATTTTGTAAGCTGTTATCGTGGAATTGCAATAAATCTCCGTTATATATGGCGTATAGAAAAAGATAAGCTGTATATGGCAGAGGAGTGCCGCAGCTTTGAAAAAACTGTTCCGGTGAGCAGGAGAATGTATAAGCAGGTCAATCAGAAATTTATTGATTACAATAGAAAACAGGAAGATTAGAGGATTATTATGGAACTTATAATAGCAATAGTTTCAATATGCATTTTCATTGCATTATTATCTTTCAGCATTTTGAAAATATGGCTGCCGGGATATATGGTGCGTGAAATGGAGCAATATCAAAACAAGCTTCTTGAACGTCAGTTTGAGGAGATTGACAATACATATCGTGAGATGCGTGGATGGCGGCATGATTATAAAAATCATATGCAGGTGCTTAAGATTTATGTCGAAAACAGACAGTGGGAAAATGCAAGGGATTATATTGTACAGATGAATGAGGATTTAGAGAGCATAGATCCTGTTATAAAAACAGGAAATATTATGGCAGATGCTATCGTAAACAGTAAGGTATCTCTTGCAAAGAAGAAAGACATAAAACTTGATGTAACAGCAAAAATACCAAAGGAAATTCCGATGACGGATGTGGAATTTTGCGTTGTTTTTGGAAATATTATGGACAATGCAATAGAGGCATGTGAAAAACTTGCATCAAAAGAAAATAAATTTATCAGAGTATATATAGGTGTATTTAAAAAACAGTTTTATATGTCCGTCAGCAATTCTACAGATCAGAAAAAACGGACAAAAAAATATTTATCAATGAAGGGTGAAGGGCATGGATTTGGTTTACAGCGTATTGATAAGATCATTCATGACAAAAACGGATACCTCAATCGTCAGAATGAACCGGGAGTATTTGCGACTGAGATAATGCTGCCATATATTTAGCAGTATTAAGAAAGTATCGCTTTTATTGTGTAGAACAATAAATTTCGTGTAGTGACTTGTTTGTATCAGAAGAATATAAGAATAAAAGACCGCTTAAGTTAAAAATCATACCGCTTATGCAAAAAAGGCACAAGAGGTATGATTTTTTATTATACTAAAAGCAGTTCATGATAGTTTATCAAATATTTTGAGAAAGGATGAGAAAAATGGGAGAGAGAAAAAGAGGTGTAAATCTTGCCATGCCAAGTTATTGTTCTGCATTTTGGGATTGTATCAGAACTATATGGAGTATGGATAAAAAAGTGTATCTTTATGGCTTAGCAGCATTGCCATTTGCAGCATTACAGCAGATACTGCCATTTTATATGCCTAAGCTGGTAGTGCAGGGAGTTGAAGAAAGTGCCAGAATGACAATGCTTATACTTCAGCTTTGTGCTTTAGTTTTTTTGCTTTTAATATGTGTTATTGTCAGATGGCATTTCAGTGGACAGATTACAAGTCGCAATCAGATTATTGCAAAAGGGCTGCAAAACAGATTTGCGAAAAAATTACTTATGGTAGATTATAGTTATCTGGAGGATAAGAAATTTCTTGAACTTAAAAATGTAGTAAAAAAGGATCTGTTTGGTGGAAAGGTTGGCGATGATGATTCCACAGGAAATTTAAAGTATTTTGTGAAAGATATTTTTGAATTATTTTCAACATTTATAATGTTGATAGTCTATATCGCATTTATTGTCCGGCTTGAATGGTGGCTTGTTTTGATATTTGCAATGTTGTTTGCGGTGAGCTTTTTTAGTGGAAAGCTTACAGGAGCATACGAAAAAAAATGGGCAAAAGAGGGTGGTGAGGTCTGGCAGAAGATGGATTATATTACCAGACGCACCGAGGATTTTTCGATGGCGAAAGATATAAGAATGTACAATATGGAGAATTGGTTCGATACACTTTTTAAAAAATATCGTAAGAAAAGACTTGATTATAAAGCAAAAGAAATGGAATATCGTCTGTTTGGAGAAGGGGTTACTGCTTTGCCTGAAATGATATCGTATGTATTATTTTACGGAGTGATAGTCTGGAAATTTTTTAAAGGAGAGATGCCGATATCTGATGTTATATTCTATAATGGAATGATATCAGGCTTTATGCTTCAGAGAAACTCAGGTATGACTAATCTGCATCATCTTATAAATAGTGTATCAGCATTTGGTCGTTATAAAGAATTTATTATATATGGTGATGATATGTCGGCAGAAGCTGCTGAGCTTAAAAAAGCTGCACCACAGATAGAGCTTAAACATGTCAGCTTTGCATATCCTTCTTCAGAGCATAACATCATTGATGATATGAGCCTTAAGATAGATGCAGGGGAAAAAATAGCAGTTGTTGGGCTCAATGGTGCAGGAAAGACAACTCTTATGAAGCTTATTTGCGGACTTTTACATCCGACAAAGGGAAAAATTCTTCTAAACGGAGTAGATATGGAAACAATGACGCAACAGGAAATATATGCGTGGTTTTCATGTGTTTTTCAGGATGTCCATTTTCTGCCGCTTTCAGTCAGGGAAAATATCAGTATGAAACCTTTAAATGGCAAAGTTGATGACAGGGTATGGGAATGTCTTGATAAAGCTGGAATGAGTGAGGTTATTAACGAGTTGCCAGGGAAAGATGATACCTTGATGGAAAAATCACTAAATGATGAGGCAACAGATTTTTCAGGAGGACAGTGTCAGAAGCTGATGCTTGCGAGAGCATTGTACAGAGACAGCGGAGTTTTGATATTGGATGAGCCGACAGCAGCACTTGATGCGATAGCGGAAAATGATATTTATCAAAAATATGCATACTTTACGCAGAATAAAACATCGTTTTTTGTATCGCACAGATTGTCAAGCACAAGATTTTGTGACCGCATTATTTTGATTGATGGAGGAAAGATTGCTGAGGAGGGGACACACAAAAGCCTGCTTGAAAAAAATGGAATATATGCAAAGATGTTTTCTCTTCAGAGCAGATATTATCAGGAAAGGGTGGTGGATTAGATATGTCTAAAAAAGAAATGATAAAAACAAATCTGCGGGGATTGAAATTGGTGTATTCATCACTTTCTATTCCAAAGATTTTTGTTATATTATTTATTGTATTTGATGTAATGTATAATTACTGGGGTTTGTTTTTTGCTTCGCACCTTATTGATGACCTTGTTTTAAGGGTTGAAAGAGAGCGTATATTAGGAGATTTTTTAGGACTTACAGTTGGAAATGGGATTTTGTATTTTGCAATGTGTGTGGTAATAAAATTTTATTTTTATGGTGGTTCCATGATATGGGAGGATGCAAATCATGAATTAAACAAAAAGCTTATGTCGATGGATTATGAATATATGGAATCTGAAACTATCCAAAACAAACGGCGCGATATTGACAATATGGCTCGTGAGCATGGCTGTGGACTTAATATGCTTTTCTGGACAGCTACACCATTTGTTGAGCGTCTGCTTCAGCTTGTCGTTGCGGGTATCATAACAGTACAGCTTTTTGTAAAATGTCTTACAGCTTATAAGACACAGGAGTGGAAAGGAATTTTAATAGTTTTATCTTTTGTTGCATTTTTGATAATATTTTTGTATGTAAATCAGAGAATGACACAGAAGATACAGGCTAAAATAAATAAAAGTGTAGAAGAAAGACTTCCATATACGAGAAAATATGATTTTTATGTTGATGAATATATAGGTAGAGAAGAATGTGGAAAAACAGTGCGGCTGTTTAACCAGCAAAGTCTTTTGTCAGAAACACTTAATGAGATTTTTAAGAAAGTATCAAAGCTTTTGAGCAGGCAGACAATTCTTGAAGCAAGAATGAACCAGTGGGCAGAGGGAATAAATGTATTAATCTCAGGAATGATCTATCTTTTGCTTGGCATTATGGCATTGAAGCGTGTAATTTCTGTTGGAAGTATATGTCTTTATGCGGGATGCATTACCAATTTTTTGTGGCATTTTCAAAAATGGAACCAGCAGGTATCATTATTGAAAATGAATACAAAATATGTAAAACAGTACCTTGATTTTATGGATATAAAAAATAAAAAATACGAGGGAACACTGCCGGTGGAAAAGCGTGATGACGATAAATTTATGATTGAGTTTGAAAATGTATCATTTCATTATCCGGGCAGTGAGAAAAATGTATTGGAGAATTTTTCTATCAGATTTAATATAGGTGAAAGACTTGCCGTTGTCGGTAGAAATGGTTCAGGTAAAACGACATTTATCAAGCTGTTGTGCCGTTTGTATGATCCAACCGAGGGAAGGATACTTTTAAACGGAATAGATATAAAAAAATATGACTATAAGGAATATTTAAGTCTGTTCAGTGTAGTATTTCAAGACTTCCAGATACCGGCATTTACATTGGGTCAGGCAGTTGCAGCATCACAGGAATATGATGAGGAGCATGTAAATGATGCCGTAAAAAAAGCAGGACTTTCAAGTCTGGCAGCAAGAATGCCGTATGGAAATGAGACATATCTTACAAAGGAATTTGATAAAACCGGAGTTAATATATCAGGTGGTGAAGCACAAAAACTTGCGATTGCAAGAGCATTGTACCACGATACTCCATTTGTCATACTTGATGAGCCGACAGCAGCACTTGATCCTATTGCTGAATACGAGGTGTATGCTAAATTTGATGAACTTATTGGAACAAAAACAGCAGTATATATATCGCATCGACTTTCAAGTTGTCAGTTTTGCAATGATATTCTTGTGATTGATGATGGAAAGGCAGTACAAAGAGGCAGTCATGAAAAATTGATCGACGAGGAAGGTCTTTATGCAAAGCTTTGGAAAACACAGGCAAAATATTATCAGAAAACTCAGTGATGTTACTGAAAAAACTTCCGGCACTTATCTTTCTTTACTTTGAGATGTTTCAATGTTAAAATGCAGTTATAGAATATTGTGTGTTTTTGTACGAAACTATTTTTTGCAAGTTAAGCATAGCCTTATGTTGGCTATATTATTTCTGAGCGGAAGCGAATAGCTTTCATAGAATTATTTTGTAAAAAAGCTACTCAGAAATGAGGATTAGCGTGAGGTTAAAAATGCATACAGGAGGGAGCGTATGGCAAGAGTTGTAGGGATAGGAAATCAGAGTTTTGAATCAATACGGAAAAAAGACACTTTTTATATAGACAAAACAGCATTTATAAAAGAGTGGTGGGAAAATGAAGATATAGTAACACTTATAACCCGTCCACGCCGTTTTGGAAAAACATTGAATATGGATATGCTCAGATGTTTTTTTTCAAATGAATATAAGGACAGGGGAGAGCTTTTTGAAGGACTTAATATCTGGGAGGATGAAAAGTATCGTAAAATTCAGGGAGCATATCCGGTAATCTTTTTAAGTTTTGCGGGGATAAAAGGGAATACATTTGAATTGTCGAGAAAACAAATATCTGATAGGATTATTGACTTATATGAAAGTAACAGATTTTTGCTTAAGTCAGATTGTATAAGTGATACAGAAAAGGCAAGATATATATCATTTTTGGAAAATCCAATGGATGAAGATATATCATTTAAATTAAACGAGTTATCAAATTATTTGAGCCGTTATTATAAAAAGAAAGTAATAATACTTCTTGACGAATATGACACACCGATGCAGGAGGCATATGTAAACGGTTACTGGGAAGAACTCGTTGCATTTACAAGAAGTCTTTTTAATTCAACCTTTAAGACAAATCCATATCTTGAGCGAGCAATAATGACCGGAATAACAAGGGTTTCCAAGGAGAGCATCTTTAGTGATTTAAATAATCTTAAGGTTATAACAGTTACAAGTGATGAGTATTCAAAATGTTTTGGTTTTACCGAGGAGGAAGTATTTGATGCACTTGACGAGCAGGAACTTTCAAGTGAAAAAGAGAAAGTAAAAAAATGGTATGATGGTTTTACATTTGGCACGAGTAAAGATGTATATAATCCATGGTCGATAATTAACTTTCTTGACGAAAAAAAATATAAAACATACTGGGCAGATTCGAGTTCAAATGGACTTGTATCACAACTGATACAACAAGGTTCTTCAAAAACTAAGGTGATAATGGAGGAGTTGTTGGAAGGAAAAAGCATAAAAACAAAACTGGATGAACAGATTGTCTTTAATCAGCTTGACGGAAGTTCAGAAGCAATATGGAGTTTATTATTAGCTAGTGGTTATTTAAAGGTAGATTATGTTGACTTTGCAAATTCTGAAGGAAATAACATATATGAATTAAGCCTAACAAACTTTGAAGTAAAAAAAATGTTTGAAAAGATGATTGATAACTGGTTCAAAACAAGGGACGACTCGTCAAGTGAATTTGTAAGTGCCTTAATTCAAGGTGACTTAGATGCAATGAATTATTATATAAATGAGATTACGGCTAATATCTTTAGTTGTTTTGATGTAGCCGGAAAAGAAGAATCAAGAATAAGACCGGAGAACTTCTATCACGGTTTCGTTTTAGGACTTATGGTAGACCAGATAGACAACTATATCATAACCTCAAACAGAGAAAGCGGTTTTGGCAGATATGACATAATGCTAGAACCTATAAATAAAAATAGTGCAAAATATCAAGGAAGTATTCCTACGGGAAGAATACTTCCAGGTATCATTATAGAATTTAAAGTAATAAATCCAAGAAAAGAAAACACACTTGAGGAAACAGTCGAAGCGGCATTAAAACAGATAGAAGAAAAAAATTACGATGCAGAGCTGATAGGGAGAGGAGTAAATCCTTCAAATATCCACCATTATGGTTTTGCGTTTAAAGGCAAGGAAGTGTTGATAGATGGAACCAGAAAAGATGCGTCATGAAATTGTGACAAGTAATCCGGATGTAGATGTGAGATTTTATCTGTCTAAGGATGAGGGCAGTTATGTTTCACCACATTGGCATAACAGTCTTGAGATTGTTTATGTTATAAAGGGAAAAGTTGTGCTTAATCTTCCAAGAGGTGTTAAGGTGACGGCGAGTGACGGTGAGTTTTTTATGGCAAATCCGAGGGAAATCCATTCTGTTCTAGCGGAAAAAAACGAGGCACTTGTACTTCAGATACCACAGCGTTTTTATGACAAATATGTTCCGTCAATGCATCTGCGAAGATTTTTTGTTGATATGCATCCGGGGGATGAGGTTGAAAGAACAAAACTTGAACGGTTGAAAAAGATTTTTACGGATATGTATGTTATCTATGATGTAAGACCAGAGGGGTATCTGCTTCGGTTTAACAGCCTGCTTTATGAACTTTTATTTACACTTATCCATTCCTATTCGGAGAAACTATTGCAAAGGGATTTTGAGAGGGATGACAAGTATTTTAACCGATTAAAAGACATAATGGATTTTATAGATGAAAATCATGCATATGGCATATCAACAGCCGTTATCGCAGAAAAATTTGGATACAATCCTGATTACATGGCAAGATTTTTTAAGAAATATATGAACTGTACTGTTACTGATTATATATATCTTGTGCGTATAGGATATGTGCACCGTGCTCTTGTTAATACAAATGATTCGGTGGCTGATATTTTTGAAAGGCATGGATGCACAAATCATCATCTTGCAATGAAATATTTTCGCAATCAGTACGGCTGCACACCGAGGGAACACAGGAAAAAAGAACAAAGTAAATATAAGACATAGATAAAGGCAGCATTTTTATGGTGTCTTTTATTTTGTTTATATTATTATGCTTAAGTAAAAAGATAGTTTGCTATAGTCTGATGTTATGGTTTGCTGCATTGTCAGTTGGTTTTGAATTGTGCATTATATACTAAAAGTCGGAATAATACCTTTTTTGCGTCTGAATAGATGGATTTCATTTTTGGCTTGAGCATTTATACTATAGTTACATTAAAGGTAAATGCAAAACATCATAACGATTGTTTTACATTTACCCCTGTAAACCGGTTATTACATAATGAATTCAAAATGTTCATTATAATATGCAAAATGCGAAAGGAGGGCTCGTTATGAGTCAGAAAAAAAGTGAAATCCGTTTTTGGGAGCGATTTTCTTATGGTTGTGGAGATTTAGGATGTAACATCATCTACTCGGCAATGTCATCATTTCTATTATTTTATTACACAGATTATGTTCATGTAAGTGCAGGTGTTATCGGTACTATAATGCTTTTGTCAAGAGTGTTTGATGGTATTACGGACCTGATAATGGGAATTATTGTTGACAGGACAAAATCAAGATTTGGAAAGTGCAGACCGTGGATACTCCGCATGGCGATACCGTTTGCACTGGCAGGAATCCTACTGTTTACCGTGCCGTCAGGTCTTGGCAATACAGCAAAACTTGCGTACATTTTTATAACTTACAACTTAGTTTCTTCTGTTATATATACGGCTATAAATGTACCGTATGCAACGCTTAATTCACTGATTACACAGGATCAGTACGAGCGTTCAGTGCTCAGCATTTTCCGCATGATATTGGCTACAACAGGAACATTGATTATAACAAATCTTACACTTCCTTTAGTTGAATTTTTCGGAAATAATCTTTCAGCATGGACAAAGACATTCGCCGTCTTTGGAATTTTGGCAGTAATCGTATTTATGATTACATTTACGGGGACAAAAGAGCGTGTAGTTCCTGCAAAAGATACAAAGCAGGAAAAAGTTCCATTTGTAAAGGGAATCCGTTTATTATTCCAGAATAAATACTGGATGATGATAACAATAACACTTGTATTTATCTTTATCAATTATTCATTAAACGGCGGAGCAGCAGTATATTATGCAAAAAATATACTCCATAATAGTGACATGGTCGGAACAATGAACCTTGTTGCAAACCTTGTTCAGATAGGTGTAATGTTCTTTACTGCATTTATTATTAAAAAAATTGGTAAGAGAAATATGCTCATCATAGGAGCTGTTATCTACGGACTCGGTTTTGCAATGTTTGGTTTCGTCGGAACAAATATGACAGGAATAATAATTGCGTGTGTACTTAAAGGTGTTGGAAATGCAGGAATTTCATCATGTATGTTTGCAATCGTATCTGATACTATCGAGTATGGTGAGTGGAAAACAGGCTACCGTACAGAGGGACTTATAAATTCTGCCTCAAGTTTTGGTTTCAAGGTAGGAAACGGACTTGGTTCTGCAATCCTTGGCTGGGTTATCGGTGCAGCAGGAGCAGGTACAGGTTCGGAAATCACATTTATCTGGATTCCTGCAATCCTTTGTATAGGACAGGTTGTTGTAATGTGGTTCTACAAACTTGATAAAGAGTATGACGGAATCGTTGAAGCACTTGAAAAGGAAGGAGCTGCTAAATAATGCTTAAAAATCCAATATTAAAAGGTTTTAACCCTGACCCGTGTATCTGCCGCAAAGGCGATGATTATTATATTGCAGTATCAACATTTGAGTGGTTTCCCGGAATACCGGTTTATCATTCAAAGGATATGAAAAACTGGGAACTTTACACTCATGTCCTCACAGATGATACAAATCCAGACCTTAAAAAACTTCCTTCAGCAAAGGGAATATGGGCACCATGTCTTACATATTGTGAGCAGGAAGATATGTTCTATGTTGTGTATGGTGTCATGAACTCAATGAATGCAAGATATTTTGATGTAGATAATTTTGTTATCACGGCAAAGGATATAAGAGGACCGTGGAGTGAGCCGGTATATTTACATTCATCAGGATTTGACGCATCAATACTCCACGATGATGATGGAAGAAAATATATTGTTTCACTTGACTGGGAGACAAGAGAGGGATACGAAAAGCCGGGAGTTATCGCAATCTCTGAGTATGACCCTGAAAAGAAAGAGATAATCGGCTATCCAAAACGCATCTGGCGTGGAGGTACGGACAGAGGATGTATCGAAGCACCTCATCTTACAAAGAGAAACGGTTATTATTATATTATGTGTGCTGAGGGCGGCACGGGATATAACCACTGTGTAACAATGGGACGCTCAAAAAATGTGTGGGGACCATATGAAGGTGACCCTATGAATCCTATAGTCACATCAAATCCGCTCGTATCAAATGAGAGACATGACCCGGACCATTTAAAACCAAAATATTTCAATCCTGATGTGGTATTGCAAAAATCCGGACATGGAAGTTATGTTGAGACACAGCTTGGCGAGGTATATCTTGTGCATCTTTGTTCAAGACCTTTCAGACCGGAGCTTCGCTGCACACTCGGCCGTGAAACGGCAATCCAGAAAATGAAATGGACAGAGGACGGATGGCTTCGCATGGCAGACGGAAGCAATATTGCAAAAGAGTATTGCGATGAGAGCAAGCTGCCTGAATATCCTGTAAAACAGGTGCCGAATTTTGATGATTTTGATGATGAAACACTCGGCAATTTCTATTATGCACCGAGAATCATGCCGCAGAGTTTTGCCGATGTAACGGCAAGAAAAGGTTATGTCCGGCTGCGTGGACAGGAATCGAGAGCATCTTTAAATAAAGTAAGCATACTTGCAAGAAAACTTACAAGTGTGTATGCTACTGTTACAACAAAGATGGAATTTGTGCCGGAGGTACACCAGCATTCAGCAGGTCTTATAATCTATTATGACAATATGAATTATATAAATCTCCGTAAATATTACAGCGAGACACTCGGACAGAGTGCAATCTCGATAATCGCACTTGAAAACGGAGAAAAAACGGAATTTGTCAACACAAGGCTCGCGGTAGATGATGTACCTATCTACTTTAGGCTTGAAATAAGAGGAAAACATTCGCAGTTTTTCTGGAGTTATAACGGAAAAGATTATAATAAGATAGGAATACCGTTTGATACGACAAAATTTTCAGATGAGTATTGTAAGTACGGTGAATTTACCGGAACAATGGTCGGTATCACCTGTGCTGACAGGGTAAAGCATAAGCATTATGCGGACTTTGATTTCTTTGAGTATAAGGCAGATGAAGACAAAGCGGTGGAATAATTATAGAAATTAAAAAATAAAAAAGGATGCAGGGCTGTATATACACATAAAAATGTATATGCGGCCTTGTTGGGCATTGAGGGAAGATAAAAAAATAAATTTAAATTAATTTTGAATTTTTTGCAACAAATAAGAAAAATATCTGTTTTTATAAGTGAAACAGTAATGACAAATAAAAAGTGACCGGGTTAAAAGCGGTTGATACATCTTGAAGAAAGTTCAAGAATTTGGAAAATTACAAAGGGTGGGAAATAACTTTAACACTATCAGGCAGCAGAGTGGGTTGTAAATGTCCGCTTAATTTTAGAAAGGAGCTGACGCTTATGAAAAGACAGATTGAAAAAATTATGACAATGGCAGTTGCAGCAGGTTTGATGACAAGTATGTTATGTGGAGAAGTAAGCCATGCAGCAAAAGTAAAGACACCATATTATAAAACGGGAGTAAAGACGGATTACCTTGTCAAAGATACAGCGTTTTATAAAAAGACCGGAGAGGTGTTATCATTTAGGGAAAAATATGCAGAGACTTCAGGATATAATCCGGTGTCATATTCAGTTTATGGTTCAGGGTCTGGAAAGCAAAGACCACTTACAGGATATGTAATGATAGGTAATGTTAATAAATTTGGTAAGTGCATAAGTTATGAGGTGCTTGATAATACCGGCTCTGTAGATAAGATAGTGCTTGACGGCAAGAAATCTTACAAATTAGATAAGGTAAGAAAGCCGGCAGAAAATGATAATGTATCATGGGAAGACTTCGGAAAAAAGACGGCGGCTGAATTAAATATGGAATTTAAGACAGCATCGAAATTAAAAATTCCGGAGGGTAAGCATACCTTGTCGATTACAGATAAACATGGTCATAAATCTATTCTTAAGGTTTGGAAAGATACAAAAGCACCTAAGATAAAAGTCACTAGAAAAGGAAAAAAGATAACTTGCAAAATAACGGACAAATCAGGAATAGATGAAGTAAACGGCAAGAAAATATCAAAGAATGGAAAAATAATCAAATCATATACTGTCAAAGGAGACTGTGTAGTTTCAGATTTGGCAGGAAACGAGTCAGTTTCATATTCGTTTAAGTAAATCTATATTTGGCTATATATGTATTAAGATTGAACAGAAAATTAGTAACAGTTCAGCCTCTCATTTATTACATTCGTAAACCTGCCAGCAAGCTGTCAGTCGCTGCTATGCAGCTTGTGTTTACTTCATTTCATAAATGAAAGGCTATTCCGCCCCAAAAAACAAGTCAATAATACATTGAGCAAGCTCATGTATTATTGACTTATCTTTTTTGGGCTGAACTGTTACAAAAATTATAAAAAATTATTTTTTATGCCGCTTGAAGTAAAACAGGCGGCAAGGAATGGGATGGTGCATTATCATTAAAGCAGATGATGGCAATACCAAAAGAAATGGAAAATATAGTTAATGACTATAAGATGAAATTGGTAGAAGCCAGACAAAATGATTTATTATTTCATAATGTTAATAATCGAGACTTGTTTAATCTGTTTGGAATATTACTTAATAAGGACAAGAGTACAAGAGAGTTGAGAGAAGAAGCAATAAAATACAGTGTAGATCATAAAGTAGATAAAAATGTATTAAATACCGTAGCAGGAGCGGCAAGATGTGACTTAGATGTTGACAATTTGTTTAAGGAGGGCGACAGTATGTGGAGAGTATTTGGAGAAACTAGAGACGAAGGAAAAATTGAGAGAAAAATTGAAGGACAAATTGAGGCATATAATGATTGTAATATGCCTATAGCTGAAATTGCAAAAAAGGTATCAAAGTCAGAGGAGTATGTGAAAGAAGTTATAAAAAAGTTATCGGCTGCGTGTTTATAAATCGGTAAGTTATGAATAAATTTCGTATCGGACTATAAGATGGAAAAAGTAAACTAACAAATTTATTAGTGACTTATAAATTTGATAATATATTTAAAATTAGAAGTAAATCCATTATTATGGGCTTGATAAAAATAACAGTTCATAAAATGGAGGTAGTCAAATGTTGAATGAGTCAGTAATTAAAAATATTAAGGTACAAAAAATTTTATTGCGGGAGTGAGATATGGATTTAAGAGTATTGCGTTATTTTTTGACGGTGGCAAAAGAACAGAGTTTTACAAAAGCGGCACATCAGTTAAATATCACACAGCCGACACTTTCAAGACAGCTTGCGGCACTTGAGGATGAACTTGGTGCGACACTTTTTGAACGGGGCGGTCACAGTATTACCCTGACGAGTGAGGGACAGTTACTAAAACGGCGTGCTTTGGAAATTGTAGACCTTGAAGACAAGATTGTCAGTGAATTTAAGGGTGATAATGAGTCAATAGAGGGAAAGATAACTATCTGTTGAGGGGGCAGCAAGATATTGGAGCAGGGATGTTGTCGTGCAAAAAAGACTATATCCTGAGATTGAGACAAGCACAGTTATCGCATGGCGGAGAAATATCCCGTATTCACCAGCGACAAGCCGTTTTATAGAGGAAATCAATGCTTATGCCCGCTCGCAGAATTGGCATTAGTGTACTGTGGATAAGAACTTTAATCTTTATTGTACAAGTCAGAGATATAGTGTATTAACTGCTAAAGTATGCCTAAAAAGCATAACAAGATATACGATATAAGTATTAGACATAATAAGATATAAGGCTTTATAATGTATATACAATGATTTTTAAAGAATTAATAGCACTTATGTATCTGTTAGATATTGCAGGATTGTGATAATACATTATATTACTGTGGCAAAAAGGCATTTTGACACTAATTGATGCACCATAGTGTTATATTGTTATGCGATTTTGGAATTATCTGATGCACATATTTTAGGAGGGATTATTATAATGAAAAGATTAGTAGCTTATTTTAGTGCAAGCAAAACGACGGAAAACGTCGCAAATATGATAGCAGAAGCAGGCGGTTATGATATTTGTGAGATTACTCCAAAAGAGGCATACACAAAGGCAGACCTCAATTGGATGGACAAAAAATCAAGAAGCAGCATTGAGATGAAAGATAAGAAGATAAGACCTGAAATCAAGGACAATGATATTGATATGAGTCAGTATGATGAAATTATTTTAGGTTTTCCTATCTGGTGGTATGTTGCACCAACTATTGTAAATACATTTTTGGAAAAATATGATTTCTCAGGCAAAAAGATTATTCTGTTTGCAACATCAGGAGGAAGTGGATTTGGCAATACGGTTAAGGAATTACAGCCATCAGCACCAAACTCTGAAATCGTGGAAGGAAAACTTTTAAACAGAGCGACAAAGCAGGAAATAGCCGATTGGATTAAGGAAATTTAGGAATATAGGGAGGCTTTTATGGCTAAGATAGTACAGACAGCAGGAAGAAATGCACTCGGAGAGTTTGCTCCTGAGTTTGCACATTTTAATGATGATGTTCTTTTCGGTGAGAACTGGAACAATCAGGATATAGATGTAAAAACAAGAAGTATTATAACAGTAGTAGCACTTATGGCTTCAGGAATTACTGACTCTTCATTAAAATTCCATTTGCAGAATGCAAAGAACCACGGTGTGACACAGAAAGAAATCGCAGCAATCATAACTCATGTTGCTTTTTATGCAGGCTGGCCAAAAGGCTGGGCAGTATTTAATCTTGCAAAGGAAGTTTGGAGCGATGGCGAGGGAGATTTGCCATACGAGGATGAAGCAATGAGGGCTCATGCAAAGCAGATGGTATTTCCAATCGGTGAACCAAATGATGCATATGCAAAATATTTTATTGGACAAAGTTATCTTGCACCTGTATCAACAAGTCAGGTAGGAATTTTCAATGTAACATTCGAGCCGGGATGCAGAAATAACTGGCATATCCATCACGCTAAGAGTGGCGGCGGTCAGATACTTGTGTGCGTGGCAGGTCGCGGATATTATCAGGAAGAGGGCAAAGAAGCAATCGAGCTTAATCCTGGTGACTGTATTAACATTCCGGCAGAAGTAAAACACTGGCATGGAGCAGCACCGGATAGCTGGTTTAGTCATCTTGCGGTAGAAGTACCGGGCGAGGAAATATCAAATGAATGGTGTGAAGCCGTGACAGATGCAGAGTATGGAAAACTTAAAGATTAAAAGTGGATATACAAGGCAACCAAGAAATAATTTGACAAAAAATTAGTCTGACATAAGGATTATGATAATTTTATTAAAGTAAAAAATGACAAAGTTGTCAAGGCAGCAATAAGCCTTAAGCTTGCAGATTAGTATTTCAAGTTAGCGTATCAAAATTATAATCATACAAAAGTTCATTTGTATCTGTAAGAGATGCGTTGTGCTGCAATGCAAATATGATTATGCTGTCACGCTGGAAACGGGCGTACAAAATAGGGTATCCGGTGGCTTTTAAAAGCTGCTGGGTATCTTCAAATGACATATTAAGTGCAAAACAGATAGCGATAACTTTATCTCTGGACGGATTTTTTCTGCCCGACATTATCTGGTATGTATATGTTCGGTCAAGTCCCGTCAGTTTTACGAGGTCACTTGTTTTTAGGTTTCTGTCAGAAAGTATTTTATTCAAATATTCCGAGAGAGTCATGTTTACAAGATTGTCGTTCTCATTTTCTATATAATCGTCTACGGTAGGCGATTTTTTTAATATATCCAATAATTTATCGGTTTTTTTATAATTGTTCATATATGTTATCTCCCAAAATGAAATGTTTGCTTTTGACACTTACATCATATAATAATTTAATTGGAGTTGCTTGTAAACTTATTTTTACAATGTTGCATCTGAATTTATTAAATGATACCATATTTAACATAAGTACCACGAATATCCGTGGCTATAAATATTTGTAAGATAAAATAAGGAGAATTATGGAAAATATAAATCTGAAAACAGCACTTTTAAATGAGCAATATGAGAAAATCGCATTGTTTGGTGAAAATAATGATAGAAAAACATGGCTTGTCAGGCAGAAAAATTCTAATAAAATATTTGTTTTAAAAGAGATAGAAATTGAGAATATTTCAATATATGAGAGTCTCCAATATATAAAAAACAGGCATCTGGCAGCAGTAAAAAATATTATTGAGATTGAAAATAAAGCTGTTGTTATCGAGGAATATATAAGCGGAGATATTCTTGCGGACAAGATTGAAAATAAAAATATAACAAAAGAAGATGCCTTAGACTATACTTGTCAGCTTTTTGAAGTTTTATCTGAACTTGAGAAAGTAAATATTGTTCACAGGGATATAACACCTAAAAATATACTGATTTCAAGTGACAATGTAGTTAAATTGATAGATTTTGGGATTTCAAGGAAAACGAAAGAGGGCAGAACAAAAGATACAACGATTTTGGGAACGGCGGGATATGCGGCACCGGAGCAGTTTGGATTTATGCAGACTGATATACGGAGTGACATATATTCTATTGGTGTCGTTTTTCATGAAATGCTTACGGGAAAAATGCCTGAGGGAAATAAATGTATATGTTATGATTATAAGGAATTTATACAAAAATGTATAAATATATCACCCGAAAACAGGTTTCAGACGGCTTGTCAGGCATATGAAGAACTTATGAAAAATTACATACATTATGATGCGAAATCAAATGAAAATACGGTCAAATTTACAAACAGTGCTTATAAAACCACGGGTAAACAGGATACAGCATCCGTAAAACAGGATTATGATTATTCAAAAATGCCGGGATTTAGAAGTGGAGCTTTGTGGAAAAAGATACTGGGAGTTTGCGTTTATGTATTTCTGGTAACAGTGATGGCTGTAGGATTTGAGAAATGCAAGGGAAATACGCAGGCTGTTATGTATGAATGTGCTGCGGCGTTTATGTATGTATTTTCAACTGTAGTAATAGCAGGAAATTATAAAAACTGGTATAACAGGATGCCAATTTATAAAGATATGGATAGTGTTGTAAAGATGTTTTCAAGAGTTATCTTAAGTATTATGATTTTCTATGCAGGAATACAGATTGAAGAATATATGAAGACAATCGTTAAATGATGCTGGTGTTTATTGGTAGTTAATGTTTTCAAAATGTGTTTGGTTATAACAGATGCCTGTTTATTGCATAGTTATTTAATATTGCCTATTCATTGTATAAAAATTAAAAATGCCTGAAAATGTATGCTGCCGGCACACCAAAATAGAAATTTCTTTATGTAAAATAAAATAGCTTGATAAATAAAAGTTATTAATCATAAGTGGTTGCAGAACTAATTATATGTTGTGTTATATCTGCACAATTTAATCAAGATTTATGATAGTTTCGCAAACGCCTAAATGATAATTACATGAAAAGGAGAAGATTTCTATGAGAACGACAGGGAAAAAAGGAAAAGGCAAGTGGATAGTTATCGTAGTTATAGCGGTGTTTATAATTGCGGCGGCATCAAATTCCGGGAATGATGATACGAAAAATGAGTCAAAAAAAGTAGGAAGTGTAACTGAAAGTTCAGGAAGTACATCTAAAGATAAAAAGAAGAACAAAAGCAGTTCAAAAGACAAAAAAAGCAATAAGAAAAACAGTAATAAAAGCAGTAAAAACAATGGCAAAACGGATGATAACAGGTTTCATCCCGGTGATGTGGTAGAGTTTGGGGATTTTGAGATTGCATATACGGGTGCGGAGAAATACAAATCAAACAATCAGTTTATACAGCCAAAAGATGGTTATAAATATGTTAAATTTTATTTTACATTTAAAAATACAGGAAACTCAGACAGTTATCCGGGGTCATTTGGCTGTTATGTGAATAACAAAAAATATGATCAGGAATATCTTGACGGTTCAGATGAAAGCTTTTTGTTGCAGGAAGTTTCAGGGGGACGAGAGATAAGCGGCAGTATTACATATGAAGTCCCAAAAGAAGCTAAAATGAAAGATATAGAACTTGAGTATGAAAATAATTCTATATGGTCTAATAAGAAAATAATTTTCTTGGGAAAATAATATTGAAAATATACAGAATTGAAAAAAATTTTAATTCTGTATATTTTTTTGCATTTTTTTTGAAGACTTTTGTAAATTTCATTCGTTTAAGTATAATGAAAAGGGAAAAATGGGAGGTGATGAGACTTGGCGGACAGTACCAGACATATGGTACAGCTTGAAAAAGCTATGGAACAATATGAAAAACTTATATTTTCAATCTGTTACCGTATGTTGGGAGATTATTTTGATGCACAGGATATGACACAGGAAACATTTCTTACATATTATAGAGTGCTTGACCGGTTTGACGGTGAGAATGAAAAGGCTTTTTTGACGAAAATAGCTACAAACAAATGTCTTGATTTTCTCAAATCAAAAAGACGAAAAGAGATGCCGACTGAAGATGGTATATTAGAAAGTAATGTCGGTACGGTTTCATCTCTTGAGGAGTCTTTTTTGGAAAAGGAGATAAACGAGGAGCTCAGCAATGCCTGCCGTACTCTTAAACCTCCCTATGATGAGGTTGCCTATGAATTTTATTGCTGCGACAAAACGGCAAAAGAGATTTCAAAAAATCGAGGTGTCAAGCTTAAAACAATACAGACACAGATTTTAAGGTCGAAAAAGATGCTTCAGAAAAAATTGGAAAAAAGGCATGAATAATAGCGATGAGCCGTGCAGTTGGAAAGGAGGTTTATTATGGCACATATAACCGATGAGCAGATTAAAAAATATTATATGCATGATATGGAGCAGTACGAAGAAATAAATATGCTCACCCACATTGCAAAATGTGAATATTGTGCAGGCAGGTTTGCAGCAGGAATACCTGAAACAGAGATGATAAAGCTGCCGCGTGGGGTTACGGCTGGGATTTTGGAGAAAGCAGAGAAAATACCGACAGGGCATGACAGGCGAAAAGAATATTACGGGTATTGCACAAGAGTCGCACTTGGGATGTGCATGGCACTCGGCATTTTAGTTACCGTTAGTTTTTCAAATGGTTCATATTTAAGAAATCCGGCAGAGACAGTGCCGATAATTGAACAAGTCGGGCAAAATGCAAATACAGGGCTTGGGATAGGTGATACTAAAAATGTTATGGCAGAGAAGTCAAAGTATGATAAAAAACAGTCAGAAATGAAAAAAAAGCAGGAGAAAGACAGAAAAAAATTTATAGAAAAAAATAGGGAAAACAGTGGGAGAGAAAGTTTTAGTATAAACAGGGTTTTTAATAGTCTGCGGAGTTTTTTGCGGATTAAAAAATAGTATAGTATGGAGGATAGTGTGAAAAATAATATTTTTCACACACAAGATTTGTGTCTGTGCACACTTGACACAAATCTGATATGCAAAAAGTGTGTAGAAGTGAGGATTAATATGACACATAAAAGAAATAAGTTTTTGACATTCTGTTTTTCGTGTATGCCGGGAGCGGGACAGATGTTTTTGGGATTTTTTAAACAGGGCGTCAGCCTTATGACAGTATTTTTTGGGATTTTCATTGTTTCGCACTGGCTGTATCTTAGCGTACTTTCACTTGGTGCAATAATTGTATGGTTCTATGCGTTTTTTGATGCTATGAACAAAAACTCAATGCCTGATGAAGAATTTGCAATGCTTGAAGATGCTTATATCTGGGGAGATAACTTGGATTGTCTGCCGAAGCTGCCAAAGGGTAAAGGAAGAAAGATTTTAGCAATAGTTTTAATATGTTTTGGCATATATATGTTGTGCAACAGTGTTGTTTCGGTACTTGCAGGAATGGGAATATATATATCATATGAAGTAAACCAATTTTTACTTCATTATATACCACAGTTTATTGTTGCGTTTGTTATAATAGCTGTCGGACTTAGAATGATAGCCGGAAAAAAGCAGGAAATAGAATTTGATGAAAATGAAAAGTATTTTGAGGGGAGAGATGACAAATGAGACAGCGCAGAATAGGTACGATTACATTAGGAATTTCGCTTGTGGTATTTGGAATATTGTTTCTGATACATATATTTGGTGGTGTGCTAAACTATATGCTTATATTTCATCTCTGGCCTTTGATACTTATTGTTCTCGGCGGTGAGATATTATATTACAGTTTTTTTGCCCCTGAAAAATCAGGAACATATGATTTTGCGGCGGTTGTCATATTGATAATGATAGTTTTCTTTGCGATGTGCATGGCTGGAGCTGATATGGTGTTTTCGCATATGCCTGAAAATGTATTTGATAAATTGTGGTAGCAGCTAAAAGTATTATGAGCAAGTGGCAGAGAGGATTGCGAATATCCACTTGGTAATTGTTTGTAGCTATAATCTTCTTAATCTGTTATTTTTATTAAGATTAAGAAGATTATAGCAATATTTTTTTGCACGCAAAGTGTTGCAATACCTCCAAAATTAAGAGACAGTAGAGCTGAAGCCGGGGTACTCACTTTGTCCTTGTTTTTGGTTGAAAACAATGCTATAATTCGCTTAAAGTATATAAAAAACAGTGATTAAGCAAATTATAATATTATATAAATATGCGCTGTTATACCGAAATAAATAAGTAGACAATAGTGATGATTCATTGGAGGTGACACATGCTATGCTTATAGGAAGAAAAAAGGAAATAAATTTATTACATGAAATACAAAATGATGACAGTTCTCATTTTTTAGCAATTTATGGACGCAGGCGTGTCGGAAAGACTTTTTTGATACGCGAAGCTTTTGATTATAGGTTTGCATTTCAGCACGCAGGTTTGTCAGATAGTGGAATGAAAGGACAGATATTTGCATTTGTTTCATCTTTAAAGGATGCAGGCTATGAAGTGAAAAAACAGCCAAAAAACTGGCTTGAAGCTTTTGAATATTTAAAGGATTTGATTAGGAAGTCAAGTGAAAAGAAAAAGATAATTTTTATTGATGAGTTATCGTGGATGGATACTCCCAAATGTGATCTGATGGTTGCACTTGAAAATTTTTGGAATGGATTTGCGTCAGCCAGAAAGGATATAGTGCTTATTGTATGTGCGTCTGCAACATCATGGATGCTTTCAAAAGTTGTTCATAATAAAGGCGGATTATACAACAGGCTTACGGAACAGATACATTTGCGGACTTTTTGTCTTGGAGAATGTGAGGAGTATGTAAAAAATTCCGGTTTGGCTTTCAATAGAAATCAGATATTACAATATTATATGATATTTGGTGGAGTGCCGTATTATTGGGGATTTTTAAAAAAGGGGCTAAGTCTGTCGCAAAATATTGACCGGATATTGTTTGAGAAGGATGCACCTCTTAGAGACGAGTTTAAGTATCTGTATGCTTCTGTGTTTAAAAAACCGGAAAATTATGTAAAGATAATAGAGGCTCTGGGAACAAAAAAAGTGGGAATGACAAGAGAAGAGATTATAAATGCTGCTAAAATTTCTAATTCAGGGGATTTGACTACAAAACTTGAAGAACTTGAAAGCTGCGGTTTTATCCGAAAATATTACGCATTTGGAATGAAAAAGAAAAATGCCATATATCAATTAATGGATTGCTTCACATTGTTTTATTTCAAGTTTCTGAAATCTCAACCTACGGATGAACATTTTTGGACAAATCAGATTAATACTCCGCTGGTGAACACATGGATGGGATTGGCATTTGAGCGGGTATGCATGGAGCATATTGAACAGATAAAAGTTAAATTAGGAATTTCAGGGGTGCTTACTGAGGTTAATTCATGGTATTGTAAGGCTGATTTGGATAATGGAGTGTTTGGCTCTCAGATAGATATGCTGATAGTGAGAAAAGATCAGGTTATAAATTTGTGCGAAATGAAATATTCACAATCTGAATACACGATAACTGAAAAAGTTGATAGAAATATCAGAAATAAAATAAATGATCTGATTACTGTTTCTGGGACAAAATATGCCATATATCCAACTATTATCACAACATATGGTCTTGTTGAAAATTCATATTCACAGGAAGTACAGTCGGTGGTAACAATGGATGATTTGTTTTAATGATAATTTTTAAATTAAAGTTGTTAGGGAGATTGAGTTTTGTTAGGAATTGATGAAAAATGATTAAAGACGAGGAATATAAATGAAACGAATAAAATTAACAGTTGCTTATGACGGCACAAATTATCACGGATGGCAGGTTCAGCCAAATGCTGATACGATAGAGGGCGAATTAAATAAGGCAATATCTGAACTTACAGGGGAACAGATAGAGGTTATAGGGGCGAGCAGGACGGATGCGGGAGTTCATGCACTAGGCAATGTGGCTGTATTTGATACAGAGAGCCGTATCCCCGGAGAAAAATTTTCTTATGCTTTAGACCAGCGGCTTCCTGATGACATAATAATACAGAAATCAGAGGAAGTAGATAGAGATTTTCATCCCCGTTATCAGGAGTGCAGAAAAACATATGAATATACTATATTAAATAGAAGATTTCCATTGCCCGAATACAGAAACACGGCACATTTTGACTATGGAAACCTCGATATTGAAGCCATGAAAAAAGCGTGCAAAGCGTTTATAGGAGAACATGACTTTGCAGGATTTTGTTCGGCGGGAGCACAGGTAAAAACAACGGTAAGGACAATATACAGTTTGGAAGTTGAGTGCATGGAACTTGGTGGAGTGCAAAGAGAAAATCATGCAGAAAAGAAAACGGAATGTGAAAAAATATCGGATGATGTAAATATTAAGACTGATGAAGAACAGGAAAATAACAGACTGGTAAATATTAAAGTTGATGAAGAACAGGAAAATACCAGATTGGCAAATATTAAGACTGGTGAAGAACAGGAAAATAACAGACTGATAAAAATAAGGGTGAATGGAAATGGTTTCCTTTACAATATGGTACGGATAATCGCCGGAACACTTCTTGAAGTGGGAAAAGGAAATGTAGCACCGGAGCAGATGGAAGATATAATAAAATCCGCTGACAGAAAAGAAGCAGGACCGACAGCACCGGCTAAGGGACTAAAACTTGTGGAAATCAGGTATGTGTGAAAACTTCATCCACACTTGCAATGCACCTTAGATTGTGCTATTATCTCATTTGCGAGCGGTATTCGGATATAGAATGAAAAGAAACTGCATCAGGGATAATGTGACCTCTGCAAAATACAGATTACTGTCATTTGCAAATTAGCATCGGCTGTAAGAGCTGATATGCCATAATTGTGAATGGTGATAAATGTGGAGGTGGTAATATAAATATAGGTTTTATAGGAGCAGGAGCTGTCGGTTGCAGCATGGGAAAGTATCTGTGTGAAAACAGCAGCATTGCAAAGATTAAAGGTTATTATAGCAGAACAAGCAAAAGCGTTGACATTGCAGCGACTTTTACAAATTCAAAAGCATATGCTTCACCGGAAGAACTGGTGAATGAATGTGATGTTATATGTATAACAACACCTGACGATATTATTTTAAAAGTATGGGAGCAGATTAAAAATTATAATCTGCAACAAAAAATCATATGTCATTTTAGCGGTTCATTATCATCTGATATATTTTCAGGAATAGAGGAAACAAAGGCAGAAAAGATTTCTATTCATCCTATGTATGCGTTCAGCGACAAATTTACATCATATAGACAATTAAATACGGCAAGGCTCACAATGGAGGGAAGCAGTAAAGCAATAAAGGTGATGCAGGAGCTTTTTGGAGATGAATTACATCATAAGATTTTTATGTTAAAAGCTTCTGATAAAGTGAAATATCATGCGGCGGCAGCATTTGCAAGCAATTATGTTGTCGGAATTTTTGATGTTGCACTTGAACTTTTAAAAGACTGTGGATTTACCGACGAAGATGCGTTTTCTCTTTTAGGTCCATTGACAATGGGAAATGTTAAATCCTTGATTGAAAATGGAACTTTAGATGCTCTCACAGGTCCCGTTATAAGAAATGATACGGGAACTGTTAAAAAACACATTGAAGCACTTGAGGGCACGGACGCACTTAAGATATATAAAAGTGTAGGAGAGCGACTTATTAAAATGTCTGAGAAGAAAAATCCCGACAGGGATTACAGTGAGTTAAGAAAGATTATGTAATTTGTCAATGCAAAGAAACATGACCCACAAAGGGCAGGTATTCGGAAAGGAATTAAATTATGAAAAACACAGTAAGAACATTTCAGATGGCAAAGGAAAAAGGTGAAAAGCTTACAATGCTTACCGCCTATGATTATTCAACAGCAAGACTTATGGAAGAAGCAGGTATAAATGCTATTCTTGTCGGAGATTCTCTCGGGAATACAATGCTTGGTTATGAAGATACGATTTCCGTTACTGTTGAGGACATGATACATCATGGGGCAGCAGTTGCCAGAGGAACAAGTGATACTATGGTTGTTATAGATATGCCGTTTATGTCTTATCAGACGGGAACAAGGGATGCACTTATCAATGCAGGCCGTCTTATGAAAGAGGGACGCGCAGGAGCAGTTAAACTTGAAGGTGGAGCAAGTGTGTGCCCGCAGATAAAGGCAATAACTGAAGCAGGAATTCCTGTTATGGCTCATCTCGGACTTACACCACAGTCTGTAAATGCATTTGGCGGCAACAGAGTTCAGGGAAAAACAGAGGAAGCAGCAAAGAAACTTATCGAGGATGCACTTGCAGTACAGGAGGCTGGAGCTTTTGCAGTTGTACTTGAATGTATTCCTGAAAAACTTGCAAAGATTGTTACTGAAAAACTTGATATTCCAACTATCGGAATAGGTGCAGGAGCAGGCTGTGACGGTCAGATACTTGTATATCAGGATATGCTTGGAATGTTTTCAGATTATGTACCTAAGTTTGTCAAGAAATTTGCAAATGTCGGTGATGTGATGAAACAGGCATTTAAGGATTATATCAGTGAGGTTTCAGCAGGTACATACCCGGCACAGGAACACACATTTAAGATTGATGAGGATGTTTTGGAAAAATTATATTAATGTGTGCAGTGCGAAATTTGTGAAAATGATACCGCTGGCAATGTCGCTCGTAGCAGTACATAAGCCTGCATAGAACGCAGGCAAAGTGCTAACGGCGACAAAAATGCCAGCTGACATTATTTATTATAGCAATACAATTTGTACGAAATCTGACATTTTCACAAATTTCGAGATGTGGCATGAGTTTTTAATAAAAAATAAAAAGAAAGCAATTTTTAAATAAATTTAATATATGTAAGTTATGTAAGTTATAAATATAGATTGGAGCAAAAGCAATGGAAATTACAGGTAGTATTAAGAGAGTCAGGGAACAGGTTAGAGAGTGGAGAAAGGCTGGTCTTACGGTTGGTCTTGTACCTACTATGGGTTATCTTCATGAGGGACATAAGAGTCTTATAGATAAAGCAGTTGAGCAGAATGACAAAGTTGTTGTCAGCGTTTTTGTTAATCCTATGCAGTTTGGACCTACAGAGGATTTAGAGAGTTATCCGAGAGATATGGACAGGGATGCGGCTCTTTGTGAGAAAGCGGGTGCGTCTCTTATATTCCATCCTGAACCGGAGGAAATGTATGATGATAATTTCTCATCATTTGTTGATATGAATACGCTTACGGGTGGTCTTTGTGGAAAGACAAGACCTATTCATTTCCGTGGAGTTTGTACTGTTGTTGCAAAATTATTTAATATTGTAACTCCTGACAGAGCTTATTTCGGTCAGAAGGATGCACAGCAGCTTGCAGTCATAAGACACATGGTAAATGACCTTAGTTTTGGTATCGAGATTGTAGGATGTCCTATTATCCGTGAGGAGGACGGTCTTGCAAAGAGTTCAAGAAATACTTATCTTAGTGAGGACGAGCGTAAGGCTGCACTTGTACTCAGCCGTTCATTAAAAGAGGGCAGAAAACTTGTTGATGCCGGCGAGAAGGATGCGGCAAAGGTAAAGAAAACAATTACTGATATAATAGAGAAAGAAGCACTTGCGAAGATTGATTATGTTGAGGTTGTCGATTGGAATACACTTGAGCCTGTAGAAAAGATTGACGGACCTATACTTACAGCTATAGCTGTTTATATTGGAAAGACAAGACTTATTGACAATTTCATCGTTGAGTAAAAAATAATTATGTATGATAGGCACATCTTGTTTTTATACATCCTTTGTGAAGTAGTGAGTTGTGTCTGTTTGGAAATGGAGTAAAATATGACAGTTACAATGCTTAAAGGTAAAATTCACAGAGCAGTAGTTAAACAGGCTGAGTTAAATTATGTGGGAAGTATCACTGTTGACCCTGAACTTATGGAGGCGGCAGGGATATATGAATACGAACTTGTGCAGATAGTCGATGTTGAGAACGGAAACAGATTTGAAACATATACGATAGCAGGTGAGCCGGGAAGTGGAATGATATGCCTAAACGGTGCAGCAGCAAGACAGGTTCAGGTAGGCGACCATGTTATTATTATGTGCTACTGTCAGATGTCACTGGAGGAAGTTAAGGAACATAAACCAAAAGTAGTATTTGTTGATGACGAAAACAAGATTGCAAAGGTGTCATCTTATGAAAAATATGGTACACTTACACAGGAAGCAGTAAAATAGTTATCTGGTTAATATCAATGATACAATATACAAGGCTGTAACTTAAATAATAATAGTTGTTAGTTTAATAGTGTGTAAATTGTTGCCGGACGCATCTAATATGTGAACGGCAGCCGGAAATGAGGATAAAATTATGTTAAAGGGAAAGACGGTTGTTTTAGGCGTAACAGGAAGTATTGCGGCTTATAAGATTGCAAATCTTGCAAGTATGCTGTCAAAACTTCACGCAGACATTCATGTATTGATGACACAAAATGCAACTAATTTTATAAATCCGATTACATTTGAAACGCTTACGGGAAATAAATGTCTTATAGACACATTTGACAGAAATTTCCAGTTTAATGTTGAGCATGTTTCCCTTGCAAAAAAAGCGGATGTTGTGCTTATAGCTCCAGCTTCGGCAAATGTTATTGGAAAACTTGCAAATGGAATAGCGGATGATATGCTGACAACGACTGTTATGGCTTGCAAGTGCAAAAAGATAATCTCACCTGCCATGAATACAAATATGTATGAAAATCCGATAGTCCAGGATAACATTGCCAAGTTAAAACGATTTGGTATGCAGGTCATAGAGCCTGATGTGGGGCTTCTTGCCTGCAAGGATGTTGGTGCGGGAAAAATGCCGTCAGAGGACACGCTTCTTGACTTTATTCTTCAGGAAATATTATTTGAAAAAGATTTAACAGGAAAAAATGTACTTGTGACAGCAGGACCTACAATGGAAGCAATAGACCCGGTGAGATTTATTTCAAATCATTCAACCGGAAAAATGGGTTATGCGGTGGCAAAAACAGCTGCAAGACGAGGTGCGAAAGTAACGCTTGTAAGCGGACCTGTAAATCTTTTACCGCCACGATTTGTAGAAACAGTGCAGATAGAAAGTGCCGCCCAAATGTATGAGGAAGTCATAAAAAGAGCTGACGAACAGGATATAATCATAAAAGCGGCGGCGGTAGCCGATTACACACCTGAAAACACAGCCGATGAAAAGATAAAGAAAAAAGACGGCGGTGAAATGTCAATACCGCTCAAGCGGACAAAAGACATATTAAAAACACTTGGAGAAAACAAAAAAGAAAATCAGTTTATCTGTGGATTTTCGATGGAAACACAAAATATGTTGGAAAACTCCAAAAAGAAACTTGAAAAGAAAAATGTGGATATGATAGTAGCAAACAATCTAAAAGTAGAAGGGGCAGGCTTTGGAACAGACACAAATATAGTCACGCTCATAACAAAAGATGAGGTCAGAAAGCTGCCGCAGATGAGCAAAGAAGATGTGGCAGCAGCCATACTTGATGAGATTGTTGAAAAGATATATTAATTTTGCCTGCGTCGGTAAATCAATAATCCACCTCAACTAAACAAAGTCCCTGTGGCGGAGCCGTAAATCCGGCTGCATCACGGGATTTTTTTTCTATTATATCCGGAATATCATCACATGAAAGTTCATGAGTGCCCACCATAAGCAAAGTTCCTGTAAGGATACGCACCATATGATATAGAAAACCGTTTCCGTAAAAATCAATTGTTATTATCCCGTCAGAATTGTTAATCTGTATGTCAGAAATCCTGCGTATTGTGGATTTCTTCATGCGTTTATTGTCACAGAAACTTTTAAAATCATGTTCACCGATAAGATATACGGCAGCTTTTTTCATAGCCTCTATATCATAGTTTTCTGTAAGTCTTGTCATATACTTTCGCTCAAAAACATTTGCCACCTCACCATTGTCAATAGTATATCTGTAATGCTTTCCTTTGGCATTAAGTCTTGCATGAAAGCGGTTATCAGCTTTTTCAACACTCAAAATGCGTATATCGAGCGGCAGATATTGGTTTATATAATCCCTTATATCAGTTTCGGACAATGTGGCATTTGTTTTAAAATTTGCTATCTGCTTTATTGCATGAACTCCTGCATCTGTTCTGCCTGAACCGTGAATTTCTATTTCTTCACCGGTCATTTTACTTAAGATATTTTCTATTTTTCCCTGAATGGTGTTGTCGGTGTTGCCCTGTTTCTGCCAGCCGCTAAAGCGCGTCCCATCATATTGTATCGTAAGTTTAAAATTTGTCATAGTTCCTCCGTATTTGGTTTGATAAATTGGAAGTTAGCGATTTCTTTTTCCGGTATTCTCTGTCCCACGGATTTCCTCATGATAGAAATAATCTACGATCACCGGATGTCCCTGCGGGACTC
>ERZ772969.102-NODE-102-length-92185-cov-14.200141_pt1 | contig 92185 bp, 70 predicted proteins | sample MGYA00511676_ERZ772969 | MGnify/ENA primary metagenome ERZ772969 (study PRJEB29015, sample SAMEA2737651) | human gut metagenome | biome: human gut; feature: human-associated habitat; material: faeces | place: China | collected 2012 ... | reverse complement strand
TTTGCGGACATTTAAGAAGATATAAAAAGATAGTCAAAAAGACATATATAATTTAACTTAAATGTTAAATGTATTGTAACACAACCTATAATTATATCAAGTAAAAAAACAGCCAAACCAAAAACGGTCTGACTGCTGCTATGTATTCATAGCTTCCTTAATTTCAAACACCTTGTCAACCTCTTTCCACCCCTCACATCTTATAAACCTGTCATCAGGAAGTTCTTCACGTATATTCCATGGCCGGTTAAATACTGCAATCCTGCAGCCTTCAAAGTGCGAAACATGCCAAAAAGCAGCCGGCGAATCCTCCACTGCAAAGTCAAAAGACATTTCATATAGCTGCTCTAATGTCAGATTATAAACATAATCCTGCTTACAATTTTCACGCCCATATTTATCCACACAATATAAAGGCACTCTTTCAAGCTTGTGTTCATCAAGCCAGTGCCTTGATGGTTCATATGAATTAAATGGTCTTCCAGTAATAATAAAAACCTCATGTCCCATATCAACCCACTTATTAATCGTCTCTGATGCTCCTGGCGTTTCCTCATAATTCAGAAGATTATCCGGAAAATGTCCTGCTTTCATCAATTCTTCATATTGACTATCCGTTAAATCAAAGGTTTTCTTAAGATTAAAAAACTGCACCTCTCTATATGGCACATCTATGCCAAACATTTGCTTTGCAATTTTTGTGAAAGCAAGTGCAGTTTCACATAATACATCATCAAAATCTATATATATTCTCATCTATTATTTACTCCTGTTGTAGATATGAGCAAGCTCATGTGGGTTTAGACCTCTTGACCCTGATATCATTATATTACTATATTTTAAAAAATCCCTCAAGCAGACATAGTTGTTCTTTCTACTATCTGCTTAAGGGAAATATTAACTGGTATAACATATGTAAAATCTGTTTTTATTATGAACGGTGATGAAGCTCCTGTACAGTCCTGCTTATCTCTTCCCTGACCTTTTCATCCTCCTTAGGAATCTTGTTCAGCTTTTCAAGAAGATCTGCAGTGTTATGCTCACAACCGACTTTTCTTAATGACTCACATGCTGCAAACACAACATCCTCATCATTATCATCAACCAGCCTTAACAAAAGATCAACACTACTGTTATTATCATTAGCTCCTAGTTCCTTTGCAAGTGCAAGCTTTTCTTCCTTTGTGCCATGTACATAATCTGCCAGCACATAAAAATCATTTTTCTTTACAAGATGCTCTATCTTTTCACTAACTGTCTTTTTCTTAAATAACATATTCATTTCCTCGCTTTCATGCTAAAGGTTAAAAACCGCATACCCAAAAAACGATATGTAATAATCAGCCTCTTTCTTATAACTTATTATATTATCGCGTTTAAGATATGTAAAATGTATATTTTATATAATGCTTATATAATATTTACATATACATTTTTTATGGTTATACTAGATCTTAAATAAAGAATTGCATAAATTACAGAACAATGGAGCAATCCTAAATCATGAAAGGACAATAATGCAATGACACTTGACTATTACAGAATATTTTATTATGTGGCCAGATATAAAAGCTTTTCAAAGGCTGCCCAGATTCTTGGCAACAACCAGCCTAATATAACAAGATATATCAATCTTCTTGAACATGAACTTGGATGCAGCTTATGTGTACGAACTCACAAAGGAATATCACTGACTCCTGAAGGCCAATTATTATACGAACACGTTGAAGCTGCCATGTATCAGCTAAAGAATGCACAGGATGCCCTTAAGAAAAAACAGAGCCTTGAAAGCGGAACTATAACTATCGGAGTTAGTGACACTGCACTCAGACTTTATCTCTCAGATAGACTAGAAAATTTTCTTTCTCTATATCCTAATGTAAGGATTAAACTCACTAACAATTTCACCTCTCAGGCCATAACCGCTCTTGAAAATGGATTTGTTGACTTCTGCATTATCACTACACCATTTTCAATAGACAAAACATTTACGCAGAATACTTTATACTCATTTGAGGAAATATTAATAGGTGGGAAAAAATATGCCAACCTTTCAGAGAATATACTTGACATTAATGATTTAAGTTCTTATCCTTATATATCATTAAACGAAGCCTCTGGTTCATATTCACTATATTCAGAATATTTTTATAATAATCATCTGCAATTTGAACCTGAGATGCTTGTATATTCAACTGACCAGATTATCCCTCTTATCTGTGCCAATCTGGGACTTGCCTTCTATCCAAAAGAGCTTGCTGCTGATGAGCTTAACAAAGGAAACATCTATAACATAAAGCTAAATGAACCTGTACCACAAAGGCAGGTGTGCCTTATACAGAACCCTAAAAGAATTCAGAGCATTGCTGTAAAACGCTTTATAGATATATTGCTGCAGTAAGGCAGTGTTTTTATAATCCCATGGGTTATATTACTTGCAGTTACAATCCATGGGAAGCCTTCTGATAGTCTGTAAGCTTTTCATACATCTGCTTTATATATCCATCCTCTTTAGAATTCACAAACACTGTTTTATTGCTGCTTTTTATCATAAGCACTGGAGAATAGCCATCCCATATAAAAAGCATACATTTACCATATGTCCTGCCCTTATAATTACCTATATCATATTCGTTAGTAGAGCCTCCATTAGTTCTTGTAAAGTTATCCTTAGGCATCTCATTAAAAAGCTGTACTTCCTGTATGTCGTTTATATTTATACTACATTTATAACCTCCTCCTGCTGCCATAAATGTATCATCTGCTATATAAACATTCATCTTTACATGTATAAATGGAACAAGTACCGCCACAGTAAATATGCATGAAGCTGTTATAACAACAGTAAGTATTCCTACAAGAATCTGTGCGCCTCTGTTCGCATAGTTAAATGCATAATTCATGTCATACATTCTGTTCTTTATAAGCATATGTCTATCATTAGGATTGTAATAAAATCCGTACTTCCAGTATTCATCATCATCTACATACAACGGTGTATCATCGGCTGCCAGTACCTCTGTTCTTTTTCTTCTTGCCACAACGAAAAACACTATCATTATTATACTGCCCGTAAAATTCAGTATTGAATATACAATAATATCAGCTCCATACAAAATACCATGCAGCATATACTCTGTGGCAATATAACTAAATGCTATCGTATTAAACAGACTCATCATTATAAGTCCAAGTGACACATATTTTTTATATATCTGGTTCATTGTTATATTAACATCGGAATTCTCACTATATACTGTGCGTTCTCTGGAATTAACACATATATTAAATATATACAATATAACCGCTACTACAATTGATACTATAAAATATATATTCATATCTCTGAATAACATATCTGAATGTCTCACAAGAACAACTGGTATGTATATAACTGCTGTCAGTACTATAAGCATCCAGTGATACTTCATACTAACAGAGGTCTTTCCATTAGAAGCCGAAAGCCTTGTATCAATATATACTTTTTTCTGTTCCTCAATAAGCCAGCCATTTTTCATCTTAAGCTCATACATTTTCCTGTGGCCGACTATGACAATAAGCTGTATTCCTACGGTATATACGAATATCCACAATATATATATGAATATCGATATAATCATATTCACAACACATATACCACATATTACAATCGATAATACGATATTAATATTGTTAAATACATTAAACTGCTTTTTTGTCCTGCTCATCAAAGAAGTTACTTCTGCATCTTCTTTCTTCTCTGCTGGTATATGGACTCCCAGATACATACCAGCCTTATATTCAAAGCTTGACACCATCGTTAATCTCATAATCATTATTATAAATAAATTGGTTACAAAAAACATAACTGCCATAAATATTTCCATATATGCTCCAATCCGCAGCGAAGGAGGATGTTAACCTTTATAGCCGCTGCTTTTTCTTTTACACTCATTATATTATAATTTACTCAGTTATAACTTGCTTCTCTTCTACACATTTCATCTTAGAATATATCTTGTCACACATATTAAGAAAATCTTTTTTATCCATACCTGTTATACTTGCTTCTGCTGACAATAGCTCAAGTTCTGCTTCCAACTTTTCCCGGAACACAATATCCATATCAATATTCTTAGCAACAACAGCACCATGTCTTCTGTCTATATTTATATAGCCTTCTGTCTTTAATATCTGATATGTCTTATTGACTGTCATTGTATTAATGCCTGCATCTTCTGCTAACTGCCTTACTGTTGGAAGACTTTCACCAGGCTTTAACTCACCATGTCCTATTCCCATAACTATCTGGTTACGCAGCTGGACATATATTGGAATACTGCTGTTCATATCTAATTCGATAATCATAATATCACATCCTCTCTAAAATGCATTTTTGTATCATTTGTATTATTCATTATAATACAAATGATATAATTGTCAATAAATTATCACATTTATGTTTTCCAAATCCTCCTCATTTACTCCTGCCTATCCATCCGTCAATCGCACAAAAAGAAAGGTAAGTGTCTGCTTAGCAGCCGCCTACCTTTCTTTTGCATTCATTACTACTTATTTTACTTATCTTCCAGCCAGCTTATCTATAATATTTCTGGCTACATATACACCACTAGCTGAAGCATGTGAAAGTGAATGTGTTACACCACTTCCATCACCAATTATATATAATCCCTTGTATTTAGTTTCAAGATTATTATCAATCTCAACTTCCATATTATAGAACTTGACTTCCACACCATAAAGAAGTGTATCATCATTGGCAGTACCAGGTGCTATCTTATCAAGTGCATATATCATCTCTATGATACCATCAAGAATACGTTTAGGAAGCACCAGGCTTAAATCACCAGGTGTTGCCGCAAGAGTTGGCTTTACAAGTCCTTCCTCTATTCTCTTTTCAGTACTTCTTCTTCCTCTCATAAGGTCGCCGAATCTCTGCACAATAACTCCGCCACCAAGCATGTTAGAAAGCCTTGCAATACTTTCGCCATATCCGTTACTATCCTTGAAAGGCTCTGAAAAATGCTTTGCAACAAGAAGTGCAAAGTTGGTATTCTCTGTCTGCTTCTCAGCTCCCTCATAGCTATGTCCGTTTACAGTTACTATTCCATTTGTGTTCTCATTAACAACGATTCCATTAGGATTCATACAGAAGGTACGAACAAGATCCTCGAACTTTTCTGTTCTGTATACAATCTTGCTTTCATATAACTCATCTGTAAGATGGGCAAATATAACTGCTGGAAGTTCAACACGTACACCAATATCTACACGATTGGACTTTGTTGGAATATCTAAAGCTTTACAGACATTTTCTATCCACTTGCTGCCGCTTCGTCCCACTGAAACGATACACTTGTCACAGTCCATATACTCATCCTTATAGAATATCCTGTATCCTCCATCTATAACCTCAATATCACTTACAGGCGTGTTAAAGTAAAAGTCAATATGGTCTTTCATTTCATCATACATGTTTTTAAGAACAATATAATTAATATCAGTTCCCAGATGCCTTACAGAAGCATCAAGAAGCTTTAGCTTATTCTGCATACATAATGTTTTAAACTTGGTTCCAGCAGTTGAATACATGTGTGTTTCTTCACCACCATGTGAGGTATTGATTGTATCAACATACTTCATAAGCTCAATAGCCTCATCTTTTCCAATATACTCGTAAAGTGTTCCACCAAAATCATTCGTAATATTATATTTTCCATCGGAAAATGCTCCTGCTCCTCCAAAACCATTCATAATAGCACATGTTGGACACTTAATACACGATTTAATCTTCTTGCCATCTATAGGACACTTTCTTTTCTCTAAAGTATTTCCCTCCTCAAACACAGCCACCTTAAGCTTTGGTGACTTTTTCATAAGCTCATATGCTGAGAAAATCCCACCTGGACCTGCTCCTATTATTATTACATCATATTTATCACTCATGCCATACCTCTTTTCCACATAACTAAACTTTACAATATTAGCTGCAATCAATCTTTTTGCTCCTGTTTTTTTATGGCCTCATTAAGATTATTTTCTATCTTTTCAAGTGTAACACACATGCTTTTAAGCTCATCCTCTGATATATTCTTACAAAATACATCTTCTGCCATATTAAATAACTCCGACACCTTATCTGCCTTTATTTCTCCCTCCTTAGTAAGCTTTATCATCCACGAACGCCGGCACAGAGGATTACTTTCTCTTATTATAAGTCCCATATTCTCCAGTCTGTCAAGTGTTCTTGACATAGTAGTTACATCTATCAGACAGACATCTGACAGCTCTCTTTGTGTCATCTGTCCACCTTTTTTTAATTCATATAATATTCTTGGCTGTCCCTGTCCTACTGTTAATCCCATATCTATAAAATAAGGTCTTAAAAGTCTTCTTCTTAGCATTTCCACATCAAAAAGATAATGCCTGACCTCTCCATATTTCATACTACTCCTCATTTCTTTGCATATTTTTACACATATCAGTTAAATACTACTAATAATCATCAGATTATAAAAATCTGAAATCTTTAACTAAGCTCAAACTGTCCTGTATACAGCTGATAATATCTGCCTTTTTGTTCAAGCAGCTCATCATGACTTCCTCTTTCTATAATCTGTCCTTTTTCAAGCACCATTATAGCCTTTGAGTTTCTGACTGTAGATAATCTGTGTGCTATTACAAATACTGTTCTTCCCTCCATGATAGCATCCATGCCTTTTTCTATCAACCCTTCAGTTCTAGTATCAACTGAGCTTGTAGCCTCGTCAAGTATAAGCACCGGTGCCTTTGCTATCGCTGCCCTTGCTATGGCAAGAAGCTGCCTCTGTCCCTGTGATAAGTTGCTTCCATCGGAATAAAGCATGGTATTATATCCATCTGGAAGACGTCTTATGAATGAATCTGCATTGGCTATTAAAGCTGCATTTCTAACCTCTTCATCAGTTGCATCCAGTTTTCCATACCTTATATTATCAGCTATTGTTCCTGTAAACAAATGTGTATCCTGAATAACCATGGCAAGTGATTTTCTTAAGTCATCCTTCTTAATATCCTTTATGTCTATGCCATCATAAGTTATTGTGCCTGACTGTATATCATAGAATCTGTTTATAAGGTTAATGATCGTTGTCTTTCCAGCACCAGTCGAACCAACAAATGCTATTTTCTGGCCTGGCTTCGCATAAAGAGTGACATCACTTAATATAGTTTTTTCTGGAACGTATCCAAACACAACATTTTTAAATCTTACGTCACCACGCAGCTCAACAAGACAAGCATCTGAATTCCAGTAAGTATTAAGCTCTGCTGGCACTTTCCATGCAAATACACCCGTATACCCACTACATTCTGTAAGACTTCCATCAGCATTCTTAACTGCGTTACAAAGTGTTACGCTGCCTTCATCAATCTCTGGTCTTTCATCCATCATATCAAATATACGTTCTGCACCTGAAAGTGCTGATAACAGAAAATTGACCTGCTGGGTAAACTGATTAAGCGGCATGGCACTCTGACGTACATATATAAGATATGATGACAGACTTCCAAGATCCATAAGTCCTTTAAGCGTAAATAAACCACCCACACATGCTGATATCGCATAATTAAGATATGACAGGCTTACAATAGTTGGAATCATCATTCCTGCAAAAGCAAGTGCATTAGTAGACTCTTTCCTGAAACTTTCATTCATCTCACAAAACTTCTCAAAATTCTTTTGTTCATGGTTGAACACCTTTTCAACCTTCTGTCCTGCCATCATCTCCTGTACAAAGCCATTAATCTTACCAAGCTCCTCCTGCTGCCTGTTAAAATATTTCTTGCTATGTTTACTGTTAAACTTAATAAAGAAAAACATGATAACAAGAAACACAATAACTATAACTGATAATCTTACACTTAAAACCATCATCATGATAAGAGTGCCAAAAAGCATTATAAAGCTCTGGATTATCATAGCGAAGCTGTTATTCATAGCTTCTTGTACAGTATCCACATCATTGGTAAATCTGCTCATAAGCTCACCATGTGTATGAGCGTCAAAATATTTTAAAGGAAGCTTCTGTACATGTGCAAAAAGATCATTTCTTATATCCTGTATAACCTTCTGAGATACCTTTACCATAATGCGGTTATAGCCAAATGTACATAAAGCCCCGCAGGCATACATAACACCCATGGCAATAACTGCCTTAAGAAGTCCTTCCATGTCTCCCGGTACTATAAAATGATTTACAACTGGTTTTACAAGATACGTGCCTGCCACATTCGCTCCTGCACTTATCAGTACAAGCAGTGCAACAAGCATAAACATCCATTTATAATGACCAAGGTAAACAAGCAGATGCTTTATAGCTTTCTTAGTATCCTTAGGTCGTTTATATCCAACATACTTTGCCATTATAAATCTGCTCCTTCCTTCTGTGATTCATATATTTCCTGATATATCTTATTGGTTCTTAATAATTCCTCGTGTGTTCCTATTGCATTTACACAACCCTTATCGAGTATAATTATCTGATCTGCATGCTTAACAGAAGATATCCTCTGTGCAATAACAAGCTTAGTCATATCCGGAAGCTTCTTTGCAAGTTCTTCCCTTATCCGGCCTTCAGTTGCTGTATCCACAGCACTTGTGGAATCATCGAGTATGAGTACCTTCGGTTTCTTTAATATAGCCCTTGCAATACATATACGCTGCTTCTGTCCACCAGAAACATTGACACCTCCTTGTCCCATCTCTGACTCATAGCCTGCCGGAAGCCTGTCTAAGAATTCATCTACACAGGCTATATGACAAGCTTCATCTATCTCTTCCTTCGTTGCATTTTCATTACCCCAGCGAAGGTTTGATATCAGAGAACCAGAAAACAAGGTATTCTTCTGCAGAACAACAGCAACAGCATCACGCAGATGTTTTACTGGATAATTCTTAACATCCACTCCATCTATACGCACCGTTCCCTTAGTGGCATCATATAGTCTTGGAATAAGCTGTACAAGAGTAGTCTTTGAAGAACCTGTCTGTCCTATGATACCTACTGTCTGTCCTGGCTTTATATGAAATGAAACATCTGAAAGTACGTATTCCTTTGCTTCATTTTTATACTTAAACCACACATGGTCGAACTCTATTTCACCATGCTTAACACTTATATCCTTTGAATTTTCATCAGTAATGTCGATTTTTTCGTCAAGTACCTCGACTATTCTTGTGGCTGATGCTAAAGAACGTGTCATCATAAGGAATACATTTGACATCATCATAAGTGAATTAAGAATAAGCAGAACATAGCTTAAAAAGCTTGTCAGTTCTCCAATCTTAAGCTGTCCGTTATTAATAAGATGTCCACCAACAAAGAGAATCGCAATAATAGTTCCATACATAACGAACTGCATAGCTGGCATGTTAAGTACTGCTATTCCAAATGCCTTTTCAGATTCTGACTTAAGCTTAGCATTAACATCCTTAAACTTATCTACCTCATACTCTCTCCTGACATATGACTTTACAACCCTTACCGCTGTAAGATTCTCCTGTATACTACGATTAACAAGATCTATAGCATTCTGCATCTTTGCGTACAATGGTCTTACATTCATAATAATTATGATAAGCAAGACCGCAAGTATAGGAAGTGCCACAAAGAATACAAGGGCTAGTGTTCTGTTAATAGTAAATGCTATTGATGATGCAAATATAAGCATAACAGGGCTTCTTCCAAAAGGCCTCATACCAGTTGATACTGAATTCTGGATATTGGTAACATCACTTGTAAGACGTGTAACAAGCGACGATACCCTGAAATGATCTATATTAGAAAATGAATAAGACTGAAGCTTTTCATATTCTGCCTTTCTTATATTCGCACCAAGTCCCTGTCCGGCAAGTGCCTGGAATCTGGCGCTCCCTATTCCAAGCACAAGTGCTATGAGCGCACATAAAGCCATCTCAAATCCTTTGACATATATATAATGAGTATCGCCATTGGCCACACCATTATCTATAAGGTCAGCCATGATCATAGGCACCAGAAGTTCAAGCATAGCCTCAACAGCTATACATATAAGCGCCAGATAAGCATATTTTTTATATTGCTTCATATAAGAAAAAATTCTTCTTAGCATTATTAGTCGTACCTCCGATTGTTGTATATGCAACTATTGTAACATCAATTATTGCAATGTCAAGTTTACGATATCTGATTTGTTATATTAGGTTTGCAGCATCAGGTTTGTGATATCAATTTTTGAAATATCAAGTTGTAATATATTATTGACATCTGCATATAAAAATGATAAGGTATAGCCATAATGATTGTTAATTATTTATCAATCTTATTTTATTAGCATAGTTACATCTTGTAATGCTATACAATATACATTTTATTGTCATCTGATTACTCATAAGATGTATATAATTATCTAAGAAAAGGGGAACTAATCATGAACAAAGAAAAAACTTTAGTTGTCGATAATATCCAGTCTCTTGAAGAGCTTATAAGCTCTGTAAAAGAGGCACAGCGCATCTTTTCGACATATTCACAGGAACAGGTTGATAAGATATTCACCGCTGCCGCCCTCGCTGCTAATAAGGCAAGAATACCTCTTGCCAAGATGGCTGTTAAAGAAACTGGCATGGGAATAGTTGAAGACAAGGTTATCAAGAATCACTATGCTGCAGAGTATATCTACAACGCATACCGTGATACTAAGACATGTGGTGTCATCGAAGAAGATAAAGCCTATGGCATTAAAAAAATCGCAGAACCTATCGGTGTTGTAGCTGCTGTTATTCCTACAACTAATCCAACATCTACCGCTATATTCAAGACTCTTATTTCATTAAAAACCCGTAATGGTATCATCATAAGTCCACATCCTCGTGCTAAGGAAAGCACTATAGCTGCTGCAAAGGTTGTACTTGAGGCTGCTGTTGCTGCCGGTGCTCCAGAGGGTATAATCGGCTGGGTTGATGTTCCAAGCCTTGAACTTACCAACACTCTTATGAAAGAAGCTGACATAATACTTGCAACTGGTGGTCCTGGCATGGTTAAGGCAGCTTATTCATCTGGAAAGCCTGCACTTGGCGTAGGTGCTGGTAACACACCTGCTATTATTGACAGCACTGCCGATGTTATACTTGCAGTCAATTCTATTATCCATTCTAAGACATTTGATAATGGTATGATATGTGCTTCTGAGCAGTCTGTAATCGTTGACTCATCTGTATACAAGCAGGTTAAAGAAGAATTCACTAAACGCGGCTGCCACTTCCTTAATAAGACCGAGCTTGATAAAGTAAGAAAGACTATCATTATCAATGGCTCGTTAAATGCTAAGATTGTCGGTCAGAGTGCTTATAATATCGGAAAGCTTTCCGGCATAGAAGTACCAGAAAGCACAAAGATTCTCATTGGCGAGGTTACATCCGTTGACCTTTCAGAGGAATTCGCACATGAGAAGCTGTCTCCTGTTCTTGCCATGTATAAGGCAAAGGATTTTGATGATGCCATAAGTAAAGCTGAGCGTCTTATAGCCGATGGTGGCTTTGGTCATACTTCTTCTATATATATTAATGCTGCAACTGAAGACTATAAGCTTGCTAAGTTCGAGGAAGCTATGAAGACCTGCCGTATTCTTATTAATACACCTTCTTCACAAGGCGGTATTGGTGATCTTTACAACTTTAAGTTAGCACCATCCCTCACTCTCGGCTGTGGTTCATGGGGCGGTAACTCTGTATCTGAAAATGTGGGTGTCAAGCATCTTATTAATATAAAGACTGTTGCTGAGAGGAGAGAGAATATGCTGTGGTTTAGAGCCCCTGAAAAGGTATACTTCAAAAAAGGCTGTCTTCCTGTTGCACTTAACGAGGTAAAGACCGTATTAGGAAAGAAGAAAGCATTTATTGTAACAGACCAGTTCCTGTACAAGAATGGTTATACTAAATGTGTTACCGACAAGCTTGATGAACTTGGCATAACTCATACGACATTCTTCAATGTTGCACCTGATCCTACCTTAGAGTGTGCTATAGAGGGAACTAAGGCTATCAACAGTTTTGAGCCAGACTGCATCATAGCTATCGGCGGTGGCTCTGCTATGGATGCTGCCAAGATTATGTGGGTTATGTATGAACATCCTGAGGTTGACTTTATGGATATGGCTATGAGATTTATGGACATAAGAAAGCGTATCTACACATTCCCTAAAATGGGAGAAAAGGCTTACTTTATAGCAATTCCTACTTCCTCTGGTACTGGCTCAGAGGTTACTCCTTTTGCGGTTATTACTGATGAAAAAACTGGCATAAAGTACCCTCTTGCTGACTATGAACTGCTTCCTAAGATGGCTATTATTGATGCTGATATGTGTATGAATCAGCCTAAAGGACTTACAGCCGCATCTGGTATAGATGCACTTACACATGCTCTTGAAGCATATGCTTCTATTATGGCTACAGATTATACTGATGGTCTCGCACTTAAGGCCATGAAGAATATATTTGAATATCTCCCAGCGGCATATGAAAATGGACCTCACGATGCCAAAGCAAGAGAACAGATGGCTACTGCTTCTACTATGGCTGGTATGGCATTTGCCAACGCATTCCTTGGTGTATGCCACTCCATGGCTCACAAGCTTGGCGCTTACCACCATATACCTCACGGCATTGCTAACGCACTTCTTATTACAGATGTAATGCGCTTTAATGCCGCAGAAGTCCCAGCTAAGATGGGAACATTCTCACAGTATGCTTATCCTCACTGCAAGGAAAGATATGTTGAATGTGCTAACTTCCTTGGTATTGCCGGCAAGAACGATGATGAGAAGTTTGAGAACTTCTTAAAGGCTATCGAGGAGCTTAAGGATAAGGTTGGAATTAAGAAGACTATAAAAGACTACGGCATTGATGAGAAAGACTTCCTTGCTACACTTGATGAGATGGTTGAAAATGCATTTGATGACCAGTGCACAGGTGCCAATCCAAGATACCCTCTTATGAGCGAAATAAAGGCTATGTATCTTAAGGCTTACTATGGAAAATAGATTACTAGCATAAATTACAAGAATAAATCACTAGAATAAATCACGAAAATAAATTAATGTAAGAATATATTTTCACACGCGGGATTTGTGTCTGTGCGCACCTGGCACAAACCCGTTATGTTCATAAAACGTGCGCAGAAATGAGGATTATTATGAAAAAATGTATATATAAAGGTGCATTAAAGTCAGTCTATGTTGATAAGGATAAGGCTGAGAAGGTATTTGCACTATCTTACAATAAATCTGATGTATTATATGAAGCACTTAACACAGCAAGAGTCGAGGATACAGGCCTTGATATACCACGACTTCTTAACGTATCAGTAGTTGATGGAAAGTGGACTATAACAAGCGAATATGCCAAGGGTGAAACACTAAAGGAGCTTTTAGCCAAGCATCCGGAAAATTCTGACGCATATATTGAGGCTATGGTTGATTACCAGATAGCCATAAACAAACACAGCAACCCTCTTCTGGTTGATATGAAAAGCAAACTTGAACGTCAGATAAACGAGCTTAATATTCCTGCTGATACAAAATATGAGCTTGAATCAAGACTTTCAGAGCTTCCTTACCATAAAAAGCTATGCCACGGTGATTACTGCCCTGAGAATATAATTGTCCAGACTGATGATAAGAACCAGATTGTTGCTATTACCGCTGTTGACTGGGTACACGCAACTAAGGGGAATGCTTCTGCTGATGCTGCAAACACCTACCTTACACTCAAACTAGGTGATGAAACACTTGCTGATAAGTACATAACCATGTTCTGTGAGAAAACATCTACAGATAAGCGCTACGTTGATAAATGGATACCTATCGTAGCAGCCGCAAGACTTACTAAGAAAAAGCCTGAGGAAAAGGAAATGCTTGAGGCTATGATTGATATATGCGATTTCCAGTAATCAGATATTAACTTACAATACATCTGTTAATCAAATGTATTAATATTCTTCATTGTTTAACTTTATAAAACCAGCCATATGATATCCCCTGCCTCCTTTATGGGGAATGACATCATATGGCTGGTTTTATTATATTTTATATATTATAATCAATTGTATACACTATAATCAATCATAAGAAAGGACTACAAGAACACTATGGAACTAATAAAAGGCAGACCAGCCAATGAAGCTGACAGACTTGATAAAGAAATAAGAGTATATGATCTACTCGACCAGTTAGGAATGGAATACTATCGAACCGACCACGAACCAGCAACAACAATGGAAGTATGCAACGATATTGATAAAATTCTTGGCACACTTATATGCAAGAACCTTTTCTTATGCAACCGACAGAAAACACAATTCTATCTTCTTATGATGCCGGGAGATAAAGTATTTAAGACTAAAGATTTAAGCCAGCAGATTAACTCTGCACGACTTTCATTTGCCGATGAGGAATATATGAAAGAATACCTTGATATAACACCGGGTTCGGTATCTATTATGGGACTTATGAATGATACAGGCAACCACGTCCAGCTTCTTATCGACAGGGAAGTCCTTGAAGAGGCTTCTCTTGGCTGTCACCCTTGTATCAACACTTCAAGCCTTAAGTTAAAGACAAATGAAGTTATGGAGAAGTTCCTGCCTGCTGTACATCACAAAGCCATAATAGTTGAACTTCCACGATACGAAAATATTTAAGTGTATTATATTTTATTATAACTTTATTAATTGGATATATGTTACTTTGATGATTGATATATGATACTTTAATGATTGAATATATAATGCTTTAGTGGATTGTTAATGCTTAATATATTAATCTCTAATACTTAAAATAAAGTGCTTAGCATTATCTACTATCCCCCGAATAGATTAACACTAAGCACTTATGTACTGCCACAATTTATTATTGCTATGTAATATTACTGTATCTGTCCATCTGAAATGGTAATTATCCTGTCTGCATAATCAGCCATCTGCCTGTCATGTGTTACCATTATTATTGTCTGCTCGTATTTCTGACTTGCTTTTGATAACATCTTTGCAACTGTTTCTGCACTTCCCGCATCAAGATTTCCTGTAGGTTCGTCAGCAAATATAACAGCCGGACTTGTTATAAGTGCTCTGGCAATTGCCACTCTCTGCTGTTCTCCACCTGACATTTCTGATGGATATTTATTCTTACAATGGCTTATCTCTAATTCTGATAAAATCTCATCAACCTTTGCATCATCTGGCTTTTTCCCATCAAGTAGAATTGGCATAACTATATTTTCATATGATGTGAATTCTGGAAACAGGCTGTAATCCTGATATATAAAGCCTATATTTCTTCTTCTGAAACCTGACAGCTTCTTGTCCTTCATATGTGTTATGTCCTCGCCTTTTATTAATATACTGCCTGTATCTGGTGTATCCATACTTCCAAGTATTCTTAATAATGTAGATTTTCCCGAACCACTCTTTCCTATAATAGCTGTAAATTCACCTTTCCCGAATTCAAGGGAGCACTGCTTTAATGCAGGAACATCTACACTTCCTGTATGATATGTCCTGGATATTTCTTTAGCCTGTAATATAGCCTCCATACTTATCCTCCATTTCTATATCTCTAATTCGACACATAATTAATTTAACAATCTCTCTATACTGCTTACTTTGTTCAGTAACATTTATTATTAAGCCGCTTACATTACTTAACAATAACTATTAATTATCAAGCCACTTACATTGCTTAATTATAACTATAATTTTCTTATATTACTTGAATATATCAGCACTTCCAATATAAGCATAAGTGGAAGTGTTACTATGCACCACAATGATTCCCTGAGTGCTTCACGCATACATATTCCAAGTAACTTCCCTCTTGTCATCCCCATTTTTCTAAAAAGAATGAACTTGCCGCGTCTGCTTTCTATCCTGTTTCTTATAATTATTGCCATTATAAGAAGCTGGATAATTATTACCGCCATTATAGTTATTCCATATTGCAGTATGTTATTAACAAGCTGCGTTCTGTATACATTCTTGCTGTCAACATTTGACTTATAAGTAATATTATTGCTCTTAAGGTAAAGTGCGACTTTGTTGTTAGTAGCAGAAAATGTTGATGACAGGTCGTAATCTATCTTTATCTGATTATACTGTAATTTAAAATCTATTCCGTCTGTCAGTTCTTCTCCCGTAATTCTTAGCATAAGGTCTTTCTGGTTATCTACCTCCTGCTTAGCAAGTGCTGTGCTTGCAAGTGCTGTGTAATAACCATAATCTGGCATTATACCATTAAAGTCTTCCTTAACCTCATCTGTAACTTTAATAACTGCTGCCACCTTAGGTGCTACACAGGCACCAAACATCGTTTCTACCTCTAAATCAGTCTGTGTGAAACTATATGTTGTTCTTGCTGTATCAGGATTATCCTCATCTCTTCGTTCTACCTGTAAATCTATTTTTCCACTATTATTATATTTATTGAAAAATGGAATATCATATGGATATACTGCATTGCTTGATGTAATATACCCTGCTTTATTACACTGTCCAAATGGAACATTATAATAATTATAATATAATGTATCACCAGCTTTTAATGTATCATCATAATCACCCTCACAGTTATCCTGTATAAATACTATAACCTGTTTTCCACTTGCAAAGTCATCATAATTAATATTGGATTTATCAATATATTTGCTTGCTATATCATATATTTTCTTTGTTGGATTTACATATTCTGTTGCAAATACATACCGGCTTCCATAAGTCGGATCTTTCATAGTTTTAGCTATAGATGAAGCCTTCTGTGCAGCTATAATCTTGTCAATTCCCATCTTATGATAGTCCTGGTTATCCCAGTACCACGTTCTTTCTGACTCAAATATAGAATAATCAATTGAAACTATACCCGGTATTTCATTCAAACCATCTATAACACCAGATGACACACCTTCTATAAGGCTATTATTACCATCTTTAGCCAAAGGCGAATTCATTATTGCACAATTAGACTTTATAATTCTATCTGGTGAATTATATGGTATAGATGTAAATAATGCTGTCATACCATTATCTAATATCAACTGGCGTAATTCAGCATACGGAATATTATATCTGTTCCTGCTATTGTATTCTTTATTGATAAGATCATCCTGTGTAAATTCGTCCATATTTAACGACTTATCTGGATAGTTATCAAAATCTTTAAGGTAAGATATATATATCATATCAGTTCTATAATTAGATGATGGTACATCCAGATATCCATATATATCAGGAAGTGAATTATTTTTCTTATATTTATCAAATGATGTAGTTATCTTCAAAACACTGAATACAAGTACAACACAGATAAACAGTGAAAATAATCTTACACCTATTATCATTCCTACACCATCACGCTTCATAAGCCTGCTTGTAATTACACGGCTTACATTAGATACCTTAAGCTTGGATTTTCTGCATGATGTATTCTTATTACGAACCTCAATATTAACTATCTGCTTTTTGCTTCCTGCCTTAAGACGCTTCTCTTTAACTGTATCCATAACATTAGATAACAGTCCTACTATCTCCTCAACTACAACTGCTATTACAACAGAAGCAATACTTTTTAACACAATAGAAACATTAATTGTATAAAATGAAAATCCTGCCTTTCTTTCAAGTATGCCTCCTACAATTCCTCCAGCCAAAAATGCTGCAATTATTCCTATCAATGCTGCTGGAACTATTATCAAAGCATTTTCAATAATATACATTCTTCTAAGCTGTGAACTGTCTGCACCTAAGGAAGCATATTTCTTATAAGATGCCTTTCTTGTATTCTTATACTCAATAAGCTGGTAAGAAAGTGCTGTTATTCCTATTGCCATAACTATTAAATACATATAAATATATATGCTTGTTGAACCCCAGGGCTTATAATCATATACACCTGAATTGTATGTATAACTCTTTGATGTCTTTTCCTTTATAGAGTCAAATACTGCTTTGTAGTCATCAGTCTTTATTGAAGACTTTATAGGATATAAGAAAATCGAACGTGTATCATAATTAAATTGTGATAATTCACTGTCCACTACAACTGCTGATGGTATCTGCTTTCCATTATTCCATATATTAGTATAATTTCTGTATATACCAACAAGTGTATAAGTCTTATCTTTTCTTTTCTCTTTATTACCTATGCTGTTATTGTCATAATATTTAAGATTAATACTCTCACCAATCTCACCTTTATAACCGAGTGTCAGAAGTGTGTTCCAGTCCATTGCTATCTCATCACTATTTTCTGGATGTCTTCCCTCATCAAGCTTTATATGTGACTGTGCAAGAAACTCTGATGAAAAGCTTCCTACATAAAAACCTGTACTCTGCCAGTCATCGTTAAGAACATTAACGCTTCTTGACACCTTTACCGGCTGTTCAATATAAATGTGGTCTGTAAGATTACTATCCGGCTGCCTGCTTCCTATATCCATGATAAACCAGTCGCCAAATCTGTCTTTATTGGACTGCATCTGCCACTGATACATATTTTCCTGAAATATAAGAACTGCTGTTACAAAAAATACTGCAAATAATGTTGTAAGTGCCGCTCTTATAATCTGCCTGTATCTTCTTTTTACGCTTTTAAATGTTATTTTTAGAATATTCACGTCATTACTCTGATATTAATATCAGCAACTCCTTTCTTTTAGGTTATAACTAGAATACCCTATGAATCTTACAGCAATCTTACAATCGTTATTATATTGGTATAGTTACTATTTTGCTTTCCTTTTCATATTATATTTAGGTATAATTATCCTGAAGCTTACTCCCCTGCCGTCTTCATTATTATTGACACTTACGCTTCCGTGATGTGCCTCAATTATAAGCTTTGAAAGATTAAGACCTATTCCTGTATGAAGGGAATTATAGCTTTTTCCACTCTCGAACCTGTTAAATATATTGTCAAGCTTATCCTTTGCTATTCCTTTGCCATCATCTTTTATTGTTATAATACACTTATCAGCATTGCATACGGCATTTATATCCACATTTTCAGCTTCTTCACTGCAATTCTGTACAATATTAATAAATGCTTCCAACAGCCACTCCTCATCTGCATTAATAAAATAATCTTCATCATCACAATATGAAGTTATATTACAGTTATTAACAACAGGGACTTCTGATATGACCTCATTAATAAATTCATTAACATTAATATCATCTTCTGTTAATACAATCTTCCCTGACTCCATTCTGCTTAATTTCAACAGCCTTGTGATAAAATCCCTTATCCTGTAAGTCTGCCTGAAACATTCACCAAGATTACTAATAAGCTTTTCATTACTGGATAGTCCTGTATCTGTCAGAGCTTTTCCAGAAACCACTTCTGACTGTGCATCTGATATATAAGAATTAAGCTGTACATCTGTCTTCCTTGCATTAAGCTGTTCCTCCATCATATCAAGCGACAGGCTTAGTGCCGTAAGCGGTGTCTTTATCTGATGTGCTATATTTTCCGTAAAATCCTGTAACTGTCTGTTACGCTTCTCCATATATGTTCTGTAAGTGTCTAGTTCTTTTGATATATTCTCATTATCTTCCTTTAATTTATTCATATATGAGTACACATCATCATGTCCGATTTTTACAATATTATATATTGCAAAGGCAAGCAGTATAACCATAATTCCAATAATTACAGCAAATGGAATATATTCCCCACCATATAAGAACATATACCACGCACCATTTCTTGTATAACCTGCCTCCTGCAATATATCCGAATAATCTGCTGTAACTGTGTTGCCTTGTCTTCCATAAAATAATATGTACAGAAGCTGTTTGCCTGCCTCTTTACTAGCCACATACAGGGTTGTCGCCATATATCTTACCCTGTATTCATAATATATTGTGATAACTGATACTACCAACACAGTTGCAAGAAACATACCTATTGTATACACATATAATCTCTTTTTTAACGCTCTCTCCATCTGTATCCAACTCCTCTTATAGTATCTATATAATTCTTGTCCGAATTATCCATTTTCCCAAGCTTGGTCTTTAACCTGCTCACTGTTACTGTCAAAGTATTATCCTCAACAAATGTTCCCATCCTGTCCCATAATTTCTGAAAAAATACTTCTCTTCTCACAATAAGACCGCGGTTACATACAAGTATCTCTAATAATGCAAATTCTGTAGGTGATAACTGTATATCCTTCGCAGCTTTCTTTATTGTAAGATTATCAAAATTAATAACAAGCGAACCTAATGTATATATATTAGAATTGCTTTTATCTATATTGGAAATACTTTTATCAAGCATAGCCTGTCTTCTTAAATTGGCACTTATTCTTGATAAAAGCTCAGATACCCTGAAAGGCTTCGTTATATAATCATCACCGCCTATATCAAGCCCTTTTGTTATGCTGTCCTCATCATCGCACGAAGTTAAGAATATAACCGGTGTCACACAGCCTTCACTGCGAAGCTTTTCGCATACACTAAATCCATCTCCGTCTGGTAAATACACATCTAAAAGGTATAAGTCTGTATTTTCCCTATCGATTTTATTAAATCCACTGATATCAGCACTTTCTATAACCTCATACCCCTTATCACGCAGAAGCTGTGATAACTGTCCTCTTATAACTTCATCATCTTCTAATATATTTATTACTGCCATTATTCCTTAACCTTTCCAGTAATGTTTTCTTTGTATCTTATCAAGATTATTTATAAAATGCTGTTTGTATAACAGAAAATCTTCTATATCCATTAACACATGATATTGTTCCTCTGGATTATTAAATTCTGTTATGTTATCAGCCAGATACAATAAATACTCTGCAACTATTTTAGCATTTTTCGGCATAGTTCGCATCTTTTTCATTTCATAATGAAGATTATATGCTTCTTTTATGCAATCCTGTATATTCTCTTCCAATGTTTTTATATTGGCCCATACATTTATCTCCATTTTTTCCAACAAGAACAATCCCCAGTTCGTTCCTTACCGCCATATCATTTAAGTAAAATTTATAACTTTTAACCAATTTTAGACAAAACCACCAAATATATGCTATAATATTTAATAAATTAATTATAATTTTATATATACTTAACAAATGTGTTCTGTATACACTATAAATAAATATTACCTTATATGAACTATATGAGCTTATTAATACATTTAACAGGAGTAAAATTCTATGAAAATCGTATAGTTACAATGAACACGGAACAATTCGTAGCTGACTGTAAAAAATATCTATAAGAATAACTATAATCATTAAATAAATAATAAAAGAAATGAGGGTAACTATGATGACAACTATAAGAAAAGCTACGGTCAATGATAAAACACGCATTATGGAAATCTACGCTTACGCAAGACAATTTATGGCTGAACACGGCAATCCTGACCAATGGAAGAATAACAATCCTTCTGAGGAAACTATCGACAATGATATTTCCAACCATCAAATGTATGTAATTGAATCAGGTGGCGGCATTCACGCAGTATTTTATTTCCATATTGGTGATGATTCTACATATCATATAATTGACAACGGACAATGGCTCTCTGATGAACCTTACGGCACAATCCACAGAATTGCTGGTGACGGAACTATTCACGGTATACTTGAAATCGCTGTTAATTACTGTAAGGAACAGATACCTCACTTAAGAATAGATACTCATCACGACAATAAAATCATGCAACACGTTATAGAGAAAAATGGCTTTAAAAAATGTGGAATTATATATGTTAAAGACGGTTCTGAAAGAATCGCTTATGAATTAATATAATCAAACAGAAAATAATAGAAATAATAAAAATAAGAAATCCCCCACCTGTAAGTTTTTTACCGGCGGGGGATAACAAATCTATCCAGTTACAGCTATACAATATCCACTATCTGTGCCTATTTTGTGCTAAGACTTTCTACTGTTTCCTTGATAATCTCATATGCCTTATCACAATCCTCCTCTGATACTATAAGAGGTGGAACCATACGGATAATATGTGCTCCGATTGCTGTAATAAGAAGATGTCTGTCAAAGCATCCATGCTTTACATCTACTCCACCGATAGTATCGTCAAACTCAACACCAACTAATAAACCCTGATGTCTGACCTCCTTAACATGAGGCAATGTTTCTAACTTAGCGCTGAAATAATCTCCCATTTTCTTTGCATTACCAGCTAAATCCCTGTCAAGAAGTTCATTAACCTCTGCAAGAGCTGCTGCACATGATACTGGATGTCCACCAAAGGTTGTACCATGTGATCCAGGAGTAAATGCCTTTGCAACCTCAGCTGTTGCACATATAGCTCCGATAGGCATACCACCACCAAGTGCTTTAGCCATAGATACGATATCTGGCTTAATGCCATAATTCATATAAGACATTACAGCACCAGTTCTGCACCAGCCTGTCTGAACCTCATCAATAAGAAGTAACATCTCATGCTCGTCACAGAACTTTCTTAAGCCTGTCATGAATTCCATAGTAGCAGGATGTACACCACCTTCACCCTGTACTGGTTCAATCATAATAGCAATTGTGTTCTCTGTACATGCATCCTCGAATGCCTTAAGATCATTATATGGTGCATATGAGAAACCATATGCCATAGGACCAAAGCCAACCTGACAACCATTACCTGGCTGACCAGTTGCAGACATAGCACCAAAGGTTCTTCCATGGAAGCCATCCTTTGCTGTTACAATATGATATCTGTTTGGTCCATACTTTTCAATACCATACTTTCGAGCCATCTTAATCATAGCTTCGTTAGCCTCTGTACCTGAATTCTGATAAAATATCTTATCCATTCCAATAGTTTCACATACTTTCTCAGCAAGCAATGCCTGAGGGATTGTATATGGATAGTTAAATGTATGCATTATATCTGAAACCTGATCCTTAACAGCAGCAACAACCTTCTCATTACAGCTGCCTGCGCTATTTACCGCAATACCTGCATAAAAGTCAAGATATGGTGTTTTATTTTCATCATATATATACATATCCTTAGCTGTTTCAGCAACAAAGTCAAATCTTTCATATGTATCAATCATATACTTACTTACTTTGTCCTTAATATCCTGTGCTGTTAATCCTGTATCCTTTAATTTCATAATTGACTCCTTTCTGCGTACCCTTTGGTACGTATCCAAAAATTGTTTTTTCTCACATCTGTCAATAAATGTGTTAATAAATAGTTGGTTACTTAAGCAGTGTCAACAAATGCATTCTTATAATAACGAAAATAAAAAAGGCAAAGGCGAACAACTTGTTAGTTGTAATGGCGCCTTTGCCTTAATTAATTCGTTCTATTTATTTGACATTGATACATTAACATATAATATATTGGATGTCAACACTGTATTTAAAAAAAAGCATAAATTGGATTTTTTTCACCACAAAAAAGTTTTTTGCAGATATTTTTTACAATATTCAGTTAATTATCTGTTAAAACTGTATTTTTATGCATATTTTTAATTATTTATCGTTCTGTTTTTTTATATTAATTTTATCCAAGCTATATCATCATCTGTTTCTGCAATTATTTGTGCATTATATTGGACACGATGTGCATTTAATGATAATCCATGAATACACATAGAAGCTCTAACCTCTCATCTGTTTCGTTTCTATATGTATGAACCTTATCTGTTTCAAAACGATACACCTGCCCACACTCTACTATCTGTATATCATTATTGCACTCAATTGTAAGCTGTCCATTAAATACGCTTATATATTCCCTGGTTTTCTCTCCATGAGCACCACTTACATATTCATTACCAGCTTCAATATTTATCCTGTATATCTCAAAAAGATGATTATCTTCATATGGAAAACAAGTCCACACTGTATACTTTCCTTCAGACTCTTTAGTCGGGATCATATCTTTGATATCAACAAGACAAGACTCCATAGGTGGTGTATCTATAAGCTCATGAAATTCTATTCTTAGTCCACTTGCAATCTTTCCAAGTGTACCTAACGATGGATTGGCAGCATCTTTTTCTATCTGTGCAAGCATGCTTTTGCTTACTCCTGTCTGTTCTGACACAGCATCCAGACTCATTCCCTTAGATGTCCTTATTCTATTAAGATTAACTGCTACATTGTGAGATAAGTAATCCATATAACATCTCCCTGTACGCTTTTAGTTTTTTCATAGGTCATTTGACACTATCTGATTAGATTTATTATTCAACATGTATGTCCTGTATATCCTCTAAAGTCTTGCCTCAAGTGCTTCTATAACTGTCTTTAATGCCTTAATTCTGGCATACTTTTTATCATTGGATTCCAATATATGCCAAGGGGCATAAGCTGTATTAGTCTTTAAAAGCATCTCATTAACAGCCTCCTCGTAGCTGTCCCACTTTTCTCTGTTTCGCCAGTCTTCTTCTGTTATCTTCCAGCGTTTTTCAGGAGTATTCTCCCTGTCCTTAAATCTTTCAAGCTGTGTATCTTTATCAATCTGTACCCAGAATTTTATTATAACTGCACCCCAGTCTGAAAGCTCCTTCTCAAACTCATTAATCTCAACATATGCTCTCTGCCAGTCATTTACACTACAGAAGCCCTCAAGTCTTTCAACCATAACTCTTCCATACCAGGTTCTGTCAAATATTGCTATATGTCCTGTCTTTGGCAGCCTGTTCCAGAACCGCCATAGATAATGCCTTGCTTTCTCGTGTGGCTCAGGACTTGCTATAGGATGCACTTCATATCCTCTTGGATCAAGCGCCTCTGCTATCCTTCTTATATTGCCTCCCTTTCCAGCGGCATCCCAGCCCTCATAAGCTATGATAACAGGAATCTTCTTTTTATATAATTCATTATGAAGTTCTCCAAGTTTTTTCTGATACATGCCCAGAAGTCTTTCATATTCTTCGTCCGAAAGGCTCTTATCAAGATTAACCTCTGAAAGCTTATGGATAGGCTTAAGTGGAAATGCATTCTGCAGCAATGGAACTGACAATGCACTATTGGCAAATGCTGTATCTATACCCTGAACGATTGTTTCAAGCACCTGCAGCTGTGCCCATTTTTTATCCTTTGCATTAACCAGATACCATGGTGCACTTGAATGGTTAGTATCACAAAGATACTGATCATAAACAATCTGACATTCATCATAGTGCTTATTCTGCCATTTATCGTGCTCACTTACACGCCACTTTGTATTCTTATCTTCCTTAAGCTTATTAAGCCGCTTTTTTTGTTCTTTTTTATCTATATCAAAGAAAAACTTAAGAAGCAGATATCCATTATCTGTTAATTGCCGTTCAAATCTTTTAATGCTTTCTACCCTCTTATTATACTGTTCGTCTGATAATTCTCCTCTTAACTTCTGTCTTGTAACCTCTGACATCCATCCACTATCCATAAAAACGAACTTTCCAGTCTCTGGAATTTTTATAAAATGTCTATATAAAAATGGTTTTCTTTTCTCTTCATCTGTAGGTTCATCCATGACTGCAACCTTAAAAAATCTTGGATCAATATTTTTTATTACTTTTCCTAAAACACTTCCTTTTCCAGCTGCACCCCATCCTTCAAACAAAACAATAACCGGAAGCTTTTTTTCTTTCATCATGATCTGCTGTTTAACAAGCTTATCTCTTGCTGCTTTAAGTCTGTTTTCAATCTCTTCATCTGATGGCAATTCCATTTTATTCCAATCCTTTAACATATTAATAATCTCCTTTCCATAATCATGACAATTCTATTATTATTTTATAATGTGTAAATAAAGTATTACTATCAAACACGTATCTTTACTAGTATATTTATGATATACTGTATCTATATCTTTTTATTTACAGCTATTATACACTATAATTATAATAAACACCACTTTTTGTATATTATTTTTAATACAATACAGATTCATTAGTGTACAAAAAAAGACTGTCAGATAACTAACAGTCTTTTTCTTACGTATATTATTTATTATTCTGCTGTCTGCACCACTGGATTGTCTCTACAATACCCTTTTCAAATGTATATTGTGGTTCAAAGCCAGTATCAGCCTTTAAATCTTCTATATCTGCACACAGATACATAACCTGATTAGGACTATAAGGTATATCCCCGAATCCTATTTGGATTGTACTATCTATGCTTTCTCCCATTATATTAATATATTCCTTAAGCGGTCTTGCCTGTCCACTTCCTATACAATATATTTTTCCATCTATACCCTTCTCACCAAGCAGTCTCATAGCCAGTGCTGCATCTTTTGAATACAGAAAATCCCACATCTGCTCACCCTTCGTACATGAAGGAACTTCTCCTTTAAGAAGTCTGTCTATCGTACTCATTACCATTGTTTTTTCGCCATCATATGGTCCATATATACTGAGTATTCTCGTCCAGATATGCTTAATTCCTTTCTGCTGGCACATTATACGTGTCATCTGACCTGCGCATAATTTAGCTATTCCATATCCATTTTCTGGAAATGTTGGGGTGCTTCCATTAAGTTTCCCCTCAAATCTTCCATATTCTGCCTGTGAGCCTGCTCCTACGAATGTTTTACATCCTAACTTTGAGGCAGCTTCTACAGCATCAAGTGCATATTTAACATTTAGGTTCTGTCCTTTCATGTTGTTACGGCTGTCTCCGAATGTTCCATCCCATCCAAAATGATAAAATACATCTGCTCCATCCGGTATTAATTCTGGCAATTTATCAAGCTTAGAAAGATCACACTTAACACATTTTACTAAAGAACTTTCTTTTATTCTGTCAGCTCTTTTAGAACCAGGTCTTACAACAGCAACAACTTCAATACCATTAGCTTCAAGTTCATTAATCAAAGCAATACCTATAGAACCTGTTGGTCCTGTTATTACAGCTCTTTTCATATAAATTGTACCCATACCTTTCAAATATATCTTATTTTACTACTTTTTACCAAAAGCCCATATTTTATTTAAGAAAAAGTTAATTGGGATGTTGATTATAAGATTAATAATTGGTGCTATCATTTTGCTTACATGTAGTACTGAAACCCATATAACTGATAAAACATTATTTAATATTAATCCTGTAAATCCATATGATACATATGTTTTAAATAATGCTGCCCATATATTTCTATGTTCGCCTTCTTCTTTCTTAAACACAAACTTATTATTCCAATAAAATGACCAGAGAACACTAAGCACCCATGAAACTACATTGGCTATAATATAATCAAATGTCACTCCACTTTTAGAAACAAGAACAAGCGTTACAACATAAAGTAAATATGATATTACAGTATTAGATACACCTACTAATCCAAACTGTAGAAATTCTTTAAATGTCTGTCTGGTTTTATCTGTTAAATCCTTTCTAATAATTTTAAAAAGCAATTCAACAAAAAACATGTATATTTTTTCTATAAATCCGTATATCATTTTTCCCATATCAATATATACCCTTACATCATTATAATCCAGACATTAAATATAATGTCTGGATTATAATATTATTTATTTTTAATATATATCAGACTACTGATTAACTGCTTCCTTTATAGTCTTAGCCATATAATCTATCATCTCATCTGTCATTCCTGGATATACTCCTACCCAGAATGTATCTCTCATGATTCTGTCTGTATTATCAAGATTTCCAACCACTCTGTAGCCTTCCTTTGTTGCTCTCATCTCATCAAAGCATGGATGCTTTATAAGATTTCCTGCAAAAAGGTTTCTTGTCTGTACTCCGTGGTTTTCGATATACTCTACAACTGCCTTTCTGTCTATGCCTTCCTTTACTGTAATAAGGAAACCAAACCAGCTTGGTCTTGAGTTATCACATGGTACCGGAAGTATTACCTTATCTTCGATATCTGCAAGCGCTGCTCTTAATCTGTCAAAGTTATGTCTTCTTCTTTCAACGAATGAAGGGAACTTCTCAAGCTGTGCACAGCCTACTGCTGTCTGCATATCTGTTGCCTTAAGGTTATATCCAAAGTGTGAATATACATACTTATGGTCATATCCTAATGGAAGTTCTCCATACTGCTTATCGAATCTGTGTCCGCAGAGGTTATCCTTTCCTGATGGGCATACGCAGTCACGTCCCCAGTCTCTGAATGAACGGATACACTTGTTAAGGAGTGCATTGTTTGTGTATACAGCACCACCTTCACCCATTGTCATATGATGTGGTGGATAGAAGCTGCTTGTTCCGATATCGCCGATTGTACCTGTGAACTTTTCTTCACCATTGATTGTATACTTAGAACCGAGTGCATCACAGTTGTCTTCTACTAACCATAGATTATGCTTATCACAGAATTCCTTTACTGCTGATAAGTCAAAAGGATTACCAAGTGTATGTGCTATCATGACTGCCTTTGTCTTATCTGAGTAAGCTTCTTCAAGCTTTGTTACATCGATGTTATACTGTGGAATAGTAACATCTACGAATACTGGAACAGCACCATACTGGATAGCTGGTGTTACTGTTGTTGGGAAGCCTGCTGCTACTGTTATTATCTCATCGCCTCTCTTTATTCTTCTGTCACCAAGAAGTGGTGATGTAAGTGCCATAAATGCGTTGAGGTTTGCTGATGAACCTGAGTTTACCACTGATACATACTTTACATTAAGATATTCGCCAAGCTTCTTTTCAAACTCATCTGTATAACGTCCTGATGTAAGCCAGAACTCAAGTGCTGAGTCTACAAGATTCATCATTTCCTTGCTGTCATATACACGGCTTGCATAAGGAATTCTGTCCCCTTCCTTATACTTTTTCTGGTTATGATACTTTTTGCAGTATTCATCAACAATTCCAAGAATTTCTTCTCTTGCTTCTAATTCGTTCTTGTTTTCAAACATACTTTTCTCCATTCTATATTTGTTATATTCCAAAATTTTTATATTTCCGCATTTTTATTTCTAAGATAATATATTGATGTCGGGGTCGAAAGAAAGCTAATAATATATCTTTTTAGCTTAATCATTAAAGAATTCATCAATTTCCTTATCAAGACATGCAACAACGTCCCCACCAGATGCATATACCTTTGACCATTCTACTGACTTTTCAATAGCCATATCAAAGTTCCATCTTGGCTTCCAGCCAAATGTCGTCTTTAACTTAGAGCAGTCAAGCTTTAAGAAGTTAGCCTCGTGTGGACCTCCGTCATACTTGTTTATCCACTTAAGTCCTTCTCCCCACTTGTTACAGAATGTATCAACAAGTGTTCCTGTTGTTATGCAGTCACTCTCATCCGGACCTACATTATAAAAGCCTGCATACTTCTTATCTTCGTACTGCTTCATGGCTATCATAAGATAAGCTGCAAGTGGTTCCAATACATGCTGGTATGGTCTTGTTGAATGTGGATTACGGACAACTATATCCTCTTTCTTTACAGCAGCCCTTACACAGTCCGGAACGATTCTGTCATTGGCAAAATCACCACCACCTATAACATTGCCAGCTCTTGCTGTTGATACTGCAACATCCATATCATTAAAAAATGAATTGATATAGCTGTGTGTTACAAGTTCTGAACATGACTTGCTGTTAGAATATGGGTCATATCCGTCCAGAGGTTCATTTTCCCTGTAGCCCCATGCCCATTCGTTATTGTGGTATACCTTATCTGTTGTCACGTTAAGGAATGACTTTACACATGGGTTAAGCCTTACACATTCACATATATTCACTGTACCCATGACATTAGTCTCATATGTGTATACTGGGTCTTTATAAGAATCCCTTACGATTGGCTGTGCTGCCAGGTGAAGCACTATTTCTGGCTGTGTTTCTTCAAACACCTTTTTTAGATGTTCAAGATCTCTTATGTCTCCTATTACTGAGTTTATGTTGTTCTCTACATCTGCCATAGAGAAAAGATTAGGTGTTGTAGGTGGTACAAGTGAATATCCTGTTACCTGGGCACCTGCCTTTACAAGTATCCTGCAGAGCCATGAACCCTTAAAACCTGTATGTCCTGTTACAAGGACTTTCTTTCCTTTATAAAAGCTTAAATCCATCTTTGTATATAACCTTTCTGCTTATCAACTATCTTAAAACATATAAATATTCATCTTATATAATTCTATATAATCTGCCACCTGTGAATTTACCACTTCTTCCAAGGAGCTGTTCCTGTGGCAAGATACTTCTCAAGCATATCCATCTCTCTTTTGTTATCCATGCACTGCCAGAAGCCCTTATGCATGTATGACATAAGCTGTCCTTCTTTTGCAAGCTTTTCAAGTGGTTCCTTCTCAAAGACTGTATCATCACCTTCAATATAGTCAAATATTTCAGGATTTAACACCATATATCCGGCATTGATTGGAGCTCCATCCATGTGGCTCTTCTCTCTGAATGACTTAACTGCATTGTCACCACCGATATCAAGCACGCCCTTCTGCTGCTCTAACATAACTGCTGTAAGTGTAGCAATCTTGCCATGGTTCTTATGGAAATCTACAAGCTTTGATATATCAACATCACATACTCCATCTCCATAAGTCATAAGGAATGGTTCATCGCCTACATACTTCTGGACTCTCTTGATTCTTCCACCTGTCATAGTGTTAAGTCCTGTATCAACTACAGTAACCTTCCATGGCTCACAGTGCTGCTCATGAATAATCATATCGTTAGTTCCCTTAGTGAAATCAAATGTGATATCACTGTTATGAAGGAAATAATCTGCAAACCATTCTTTTATTACATACTGCTTGTAACCTGCACATATGATAAATTCATCAAAACCATAGTATGCATACTCCTTCATAATATGCCATAAAATAGGCTTTCCACCTATCTCAATCATTGGCTTTGGCTTAAACTGGCTTTCCTCACTTATTCTTGTTCCGAAGCCACCGGCTAAAAGTACTACTTTCATTCTTCTCCTCCAGTCTATTCATATATTTAATATCTCTTTGGCACTTTATTAATCAACACTTCTCCAATATTCAAGTGTTTCTTTAAGAGTCTGTTTTAATGAAATGACCGGCTGCCAACCAACTTCTTTCCTAATCTTATCTATATCAGGCTCTATAATCGGAACATCAACAGGACGAAGCTTTTTTTCATCAATTTTAACTTCAATATCTCTGTCTGACATTGCTATAATCTCGTCAAGTATCTGTCTGATTTCAATGGCATGTCCTGTTCCAACATTGTATGTTTCTCCGCGTCTGCCATTTTTAACAAGAAGTGCATAAGCCTTTACAACATCCCTTACATCTGTGAAATCACGTTTTGCACTTAAATTTCCAACATATATTACTGGTTCCTGTTTTCCTTTTTCTATATCTGCAACCTGCTTACAGAAATCAGCAACCACAAACATAGGTGTCTGGTTTGGTCCAATATGATTAAATGCCCTTACCATCATAACATCAAGTCCATATGCATCTGAATATATCTTTCCTAACATATTCTGACATGACTTTGTTGCTGCATATATATTTCCAGGTCTTAACACATTATCTTCTATGATAGGACATTCATCTTTCTTTATATGTCCATATTCCTCACCTGAACCTATAAGAAGCACTCTTGGCTTTTTATCTGCATCCTTTACCGCTTCTAATAAATTCACACAACCCTTTATGTTTACATCTACTGTCAGTGTAGGATTCTTCCATGAATAAGCAACCGAAGACTGGGCTGCAAGATGGAATAAATAATCTGGTTTTTCCTCACTAAGAAGCTCTGATATCTGATTCTTATCCAGAATATCCAGATTCCTTACAACTGCTGAATCTATTGTAAGAGTTTCTTTCTCCGTCTTGGTAACTGTCACATCATATCCAAGATCTTTAGTTAAGTGTCTTACGAGATATGGTCCGACAAATCCACCCCCGCCAACTACTAATGCCTTCATTAACTACCTCTCTTCTGCTACATCAAATATTGTCAGGACAGATTAATCATTCTCTGCCCTGACTATAAACATCATTATATTTATTAATTATTAGCAGCTTCTTTCTTAACAAGTTCAAGATCATTCTTAACCATTCTTTCAACTAATTCCTGGAATGATATTTCTCTCTTCCATCCAAGCTTTGACTCTGCCTTAGCTGGATTACCAATAAGAAGTTCAACTTCTGCTGGTCTGAAGAAATCTGGATTAACCTTAAGTACAACCTTGCCTGTTGCCTTATCCTTTGCTATTTCATTAACACCTTCACCCTCAAACTCAACTTCGATTCCTGCTGCTGCAAATGCTGTCTTAGCGAATTCTCTTACTGTTCTTGTCTCATTAGTAGCAATTACATAATCATCTGGCTCATCCTGCTGTAAAAGTAACCACATAGCCCTAACATAATCCTTTGAGTGACCCCAGTCTCTCTTTGCATCAAGATTACCAAGTTCTACACAATCCTGAAGTCCTAACTTAATACGTGCTACAGCATTAGTAATCTTTCTTGTAACGAACTCTTTTCCTCTTCTTTCTGATTCATGGTTGAAAAGGATTCCTGAACAAGCATACATATTGTAGCTTTCTCTATAGTTCTTTGTTATCCAATGTCCGTAAAGCTTAGCAACTCCGTATGGGCTTCTTGGATAGAAAGGTGTATCCTCTGTCTGAGGTATAGCCTGCACCTTACCGAACATCTCTGATGTTGATGCCTGGTAGAATCTACACTCTGGCTTTACGATTCTTATAGCTTCAAGCATGTTAGTAACACCAATAGCATCAATATCAGCTGTTGTACATGGTGTATCCCATGATGTTGCAACAAATGATTGTGCTGCAAGATTATATACTTCATCTGCCTGTGATATCTTCATTGCTGATATAAGTGATACTATATCCTGCATATCTGCGTAGATAAAGTGAATCTTATCCTTGATATGATCTACATTTCCATAATCCACAACACTCTTTCTTCTCATAAGACCATATACATTATAGCCCTTTTCAAGAAGAAGCTCTGCTAAATATGAACCATCCTGTCCTGTTATACCTGTAATTAATGCGTTTTTCATAATTAATCTCCATTTCCATAAATAAAAATATACGCTTTAAACTCGCACAAAACACCTTACCACAAAATCATATTACCTGTGTCTGGCATATTGCAAGTATTTTCACGAAAGCTAAATTAACTTTTATAGTTTCCACACTTAAATCATTATATATTTACCAAATTATAAATACTGATTCTTTCCCTCTTCTCTAAGCTTAGCAAGTACTTTCTTTATCTCACCTGCGTTCTCCTTAGTAGAAATGAGTGTAGCATCCTTAGTATCAACAACTATCATGTCTCTTAATCCTACAGTTGCGATAAGCTTGTCTGCACCTTCAATAACACAGTTCTGTGTATTGACTGTAACAACATTGCCATTCACAACATTACCTTCTGAATCATTTTCTTTGATTCTTCCTACTGCAAGCCATGAGCCAACATCATCCCAGCCAAAATTACCAGCAAGCGTGTATATATCAGAAGCCTTCTCCATGATACCATAGTCAACTGACTGTGATTCAAGATTAGGGAATTCCTTTTCAAGAGTATTCTGATAATCTGCTGTACCAACTGATGCTTTGATCTTTAATAATCCTTCATATGTTGAAGTCATATACTTCTTAAAGCATGAAAGTATAGTCGATACTTTCCATACAAACATACCTGAGTTCCAAAGATAAGAACCATCTGCAAGATATGCCTTAGCTGTATCAAGATCTGGCTTTTCTACGAACTTCTCTACTGAAAAGCTCTCACCCTCTTTATTATCCTTGTTATACTTTATATAACCATAACCTGTTTCCGGGTAATTAGGTGTAATACCAACAGTTACAAGGTTCTCACCCTTCTCTGCTATATCACATGCATTAACAAATGTATCATTAAATATATCATTGTGCTTTATAAGATGGTCTGATGGAAGAACTATCATAACCGCATCATCATACTTGTTTGCCACATGAACTGCACCAAGTCCTATACATGGAGCTGTATTTCTTCCAATAGGCTCACATAAAATATTCTCCTCTGGAAGACCTGGAAGCTGCTGCTTTACAAGTTCCTTATAATTAGCATTCGTTGCAATATATACGTCCTTAATATCAACTAATGGACTGATTCTCTCAACCGTAAGCTGAATCATTGTCTTTCCATCATCTGTTAATGATAAAAACTGCTTAGGAAGGTTAACTCTGCTTCTTGGCCAGAATCTTTCCCCTTTTCCACCTGCCATTATTAACGCTGTTTTCTTCATGATATACCTCGTTTCTTATATAACTACATAATAGCTTTCATCAGGGCATAATTCACCCTTTATACGCTGAAAAATTATAATATATATATATGCTTTTGTCAATGAAAGTCAAATACTACGCTTATTTTTACTTTTCTATTTTCCTCTTTTTGCGCTTGCTTATATACTTGCTGTATTAATTATTATGTATTGATATGTTAATTTTAAAAGATATTGTGTACGTACTCTTATATATCACAAATAATCTTATCATCTGTTAATATTCAAATAAAAGCCTACATATCATTCAAAATATGTAGGCCAAAATTTAATCTTCGTTTATATTATATTTTTTCATTATTTCATCATACTGATCATATGGAACTAAGATAAACGAACTTATATCATTAGCCTTTTTATCTGCTGGTATAACAATTAAAGACCATAACTGTTCTTTTGCATACTTATTATCCGGATATGCCCCTTCTGTAAGATCATTAGGAGCAACGTGTAATCTAACCTGTTGCTTGTCACCTACCTCAAAAACATTATCACAATATGATGATGAATCTTTCAAACATGTTGATGCTATAGTAGCATTAACATTGGCAAATGTAATTTTAGAATCACTTACAGACAACTCATTCTGTTGCGTATCTCTAGCCTTTACAAGAACAGCTGGATTAGAATAGACATCAACACCACCATGATCAGCCGTTATTATTATTGTACTCTTATCATATAATCCTTTTGCCTTTAATTCATCCATAAATTCAGTAATAATCTTAAAACTTCCTCTAATTTGACTATCTATGCCAATACTATCCTGAGGAACAGCATTAGCATTTTCATCCATAACATAAGGACCATGTGCCCCATTCAGATGATACATTACAAATGTATCTTTCTTGTTTTGTGTAGTTATTCCACTATTTTTGTAGTCTTTATAGAACTGGGGATCATCCATCTGATACAAATCTGATGTATTATCCTGTAATGTAACATACTGACTAAAATCTCCAGTATATAACCAGAAATTCTGTTTTAAGAACTGTGGCATAGCATAAAACGAAACAAATTTATATAAAGTTTCTGTAAATCCTTTTTTAGAAGATACCACATATTTCTGTTCCATCTTAAGATTATCAACATTATCTTTATCACAATAATCAAGATAGAAAAATTCAGTAAAAAGTTTAACCTGACAATTACTATCCTGAAGTTCTTTAAATAAAGTTGAATTACCATATGCTTCTTTATAGTAGTCGCTGGTATCCTGTTCTGCATGCATATCTACCTTGCCAGTTAAAAGCGTTGGTATTCCCAATATTGTAGGAGAACCTCCTGCAACAGCATCATTAAAATATGTAAAATCCTTAAGTTTATCTTTATAATAATCATTTGTAAGAAGCATATCTTCAAACCAGCTGGCATCTAAGGTATCAACAACAAACATTATAGTATTATTGTTTTCTGATAATTCAAATTCGCCATTTTTAGTTACAGCAAAATCATTTGAAACTGTTTTATGAGTAGTTAAAATAATAACAACTAAAGACACAAACTGCATTGCAGTAACAAAATAGCTACCCCATTTTGCAATAAGATCCATTACATTCTTTTTAAGTACATAAACAACTTGTGGTATCACAAAACAAATAATCCATGCTAATATACTTATAATTCCATTTACCTTATATGATGACCAATCTATTTCGTTACCATTAAGTGAATCAAAAGCAGGGTTTAAAAAATTACCCTGAATATAAAAACCTAATGCAAGACTAAATACAATTAAAACATAAGAATCAAATATTCTCTTAACTGGAATTATAAATCCAATAATATATATTATTAATAACGCCACAAACGATACCATTAATATAAGTGGCAACACTTTAGAATAATCTAATGCAAAATCATTTATATTACTTAAATATAATGAACTAGGCATATATATTGCAAATGTAAATATCAGAAAAATAGTTGGAGGTAGTAGTCTGAAAATCCTATCTTTAATGCAATATTTCTTTTTTGACTCATTATTTTTTTCCATATATCTATGTTCTCCTAATCAACCACATAATCTATAATTATTTTTCATTAATCTTTCTTACAACTGCATTAATAATATAATCTCCACCTACTTGTGCGCTATGTCCAAGATTATACACATATTCATGAACAAATTTATCTATTCTTTCTCTGTATTTGTCTGCGTTATTAAGCATTTCTTCTACAACAGCTGCAGCCTTATCCATCTCGTCTGGTTTTATAGATGCACCAATACTATCTCTCATCCAGATATTAATTGGTTCTACATCAATCTTTTTATATTCAGGATTCATAACTTTCATAGGTGTATCTATAAAAAGAACTGGCTTACATGTAGTATAGGCATACTCATAACATATTCCTGACCAATCTGTTATCATCATATCCGCTCCAAATACAGTACTGTTTGAAGAAAAATCCGTCTGGATTTCTATATCATTATCTGAAGCATACTTATCTTTTAACTGTTGCATACGCTCTGGCATATGTCTTACATGCTGTGGATGAGGTCTGACAGTTATCTTATATCCATGACCTTTAAGATTATCAAGAAGTTCATCCAGGCAGCTATCAACTATATTATCTTTTTGCCATGAAGGGGCAATTAGTATTGATTTAACATCTGAAATCTTTTTTTCCATTTTATTATAATCTTCTCTCATTGAATCCAAAAGGCAATATCCCCATTCAACAATATTCTTCTTTGGAAGATTATATACTTCTTCTGTTTTTTCAACTTCTTCCTTATGATGCTTTCCTGTACAGAATACGGTATCAAAATGATCCATTGATCCAGTACGCATAGTCATATTAAGACTATCCATACAGTGAGGAACATATATATATTCTATATCTTTTCTTATATAGCTTCTTTTAATATGATAATTTTCAAGATCCGGCATTGTCATAACAACAACATCAGCATCAAGCTTCATCATTAATGTTATTAATTTCTTTTCACCAATATAATAAGCCTTGATTTTATCATTCTTAGCTGCCTTTTCAAATATAGAATCATCAGGATCACTTGTAACATAGTGTATTGTTATATTCGTATTTTTAAGAATATACTCTATCATTCCAGCATAATATTTATAAAATCCATTGTTTTCTGAATAGAACACAAGATGTTTATTAACAATAGAGAAAAACCTCTTGTAATCAGCTTTTTCTCTTTTAGCATATGGATTTTTTTTAAATAATTTCTTTTCAGCAGTACTTCCACCGATGCCCTCAAGCGCAGCGAGTTCCTGTTTGCTCTCTTCCAATGCTTCATAATCAACATAATCTTTAGGATTGATTGCCCAATTAAGAAGATACAACTGAATAATTGCAAATATATTACTTGATATCCAATATAATGCCACTCCTGCTGGAACAAACCAACCTAGATAAAGAGATAATCCTACTGAAAGAATCATCATACCATACTTATTTAATTTTGACTGTTCTGCCTGTAACACATTACTTGCATTCTGTGCTACACAAAGTAACCAAGCCGAAAAACCTGCAATTATAGGAACTATTATATCTATACCACCTATCTGTGATGGAACCCAGCTTAAGTTAATACCTAAAAAATTCATATTAAGACCTTTAACTGCTGCTAATAATGAAGCAATATCTATATCAGCAAATTGTGGCTGTAATGCTAGAAACTGACTTTCATATGCTCCATTTTTAATATTTTCAACAACTGCTAACTGAATAGAAGAAGATTCTGGGTCTGCACCTGTCAAAGAAACCACTAGATTATTAAATGCATTAATTACATCTGATGGGATATGTAATAAATAATCAAGTGGATGATATATAACTGCAACAAGTCCTAAAAGAAGTACAATTTGTACAATCAGAGGTATCAATGAAGCTAACGGATTATACTTTTCTCTTTTAAATAATTTTGACTGCTCATCAGCTATAGAATCCTTATCGCCAAAATGTTTAGCTTTAATTCTATTAATCTCTGGCTGCATCTTTACCATTTTAATTGAATTCTTTTGAACCCATATGGATACTGGCAAAAGAACAAACTTACTGATTAATGTAAATAGTATAATGGCAATTCCATAGTTACTTATTAGTTTATAACAAAATGCCATTACATATCCTAATATCGTTGATAATATATTCATATCCAACCTCTTTCTGTAGTATTTTTTATTTTAAATGATATCTGACAATTAGCCATTGTAACATATTAGTAATTATCAGTAAAGTACTTTTATTTATTTCCAAAGTAAAAACAGCTCATTGTTTTATCATCACTTACCATTGGAATAACATTAAGATACTCAGATAATTCGTATTCAAGCGTTTCCCATTCAGTTTCACTTTCATATCCATTTCTTTCTAAATAGATAGCCGAGAAGCCTTTTTGCTTTAATTCTTCAATCATATCTGGAACACTCAATTGAGATGTATTATAATTCCACTCATCTTCATTTGTTCCATATGATATTCCAAAACTCCACCTTAAAGTACCAGAATGAAGATATCCTTTAAACAATTCAAAATCTGACATATTATTCTGCACCCCGCCTTCAGGATACTTGTGATATGGAAGCTGATAAATCATCGTCTTTTCAGGAACATTATTTTCAATATATGATATAAAATTCTTATCATTATTCCATTTTATTGTACTTTCCTCAATTGGAAGTCCTTTATCTGGATTTTGTTCTTTTACTCCACAAACAAATATAATAATAGTGAATAATGCAAAAATAATTTTTACATATTTTTTCTTTATCTTTTTATATTTTTCATCAAGTATCAGACACAGTGCAGAAACGGCAAAAAACGCTATATAAACAGAAACCCTGTTAAAACATCTCATTGTTTGTGATACAAAAACAAATATACAAGTTCCCAATCCACCAATTGTTCCGATTATAACAGCTGCAATATTAAGTTCCGACAAAATAATAAGTTTATCTGATATTTCCGACTCTTTTTTCTTGTTAGTAAATAAATATGATATAAGAATAACAAAACCTGTAACACCTATTATTCCTAGATAAGCTGATGCATTTTCTGTTACACATGGAGCCATCGTATTATAATCCTCTATAACTTTTTCAAGCCATCCTATTCCATGTCCTCTGATAGGCAATATCAACTGTATTATCTTCAAGCAATACAATTCACCATCAGGAATAGATCTTAATCTTCCTGCAATTCCAGAATTACCTGATAATATATTCAGCAATTCTGGAATGCATCCAATCAGTAAGAACATAACTATCATAATAATACATATCAATGACTTTATAACATACGATATGTCTTTAGTTTTCAAAAATTTTGAAAAAGCTACCACACATAGAAAATAACATGCAAAAAACTGCCAATATGCTATACCTGAACTTGCAATTAATAACGTAAAACCCAACATTATGTAGTTCTTTTTATATTCAAAAAAAGAACTACCCAGCTTTAGGAAATTCTCATCTTCATAAATCCATATACATAATAAAACCAATATAGGAATAAAATAATAACATGACAATACTAAATGTTCTTCATTACGCATAAATATAAATGGTAATAATGAATAATATATTGAACCTCCAAATGCTATAATTTCTTTAATATGAAAATTTCTTAAAACAATATAAGCAATAATAGCAATGAAATAAAATGCTGTTACAAATGTCAAATTTAATCCAGCAACATATGAGCCGGTAATCTTAGCAAAAAGCTTATTGGTAAAAGTATCCATATTATGGAAACCCGATATTATACTACCCGCATTATTAAATCCAAATGGTGCTGCTAATCTGTTTGTAAAAATATTCCATCCTGTTTCATCTACCATCTTTGCCTCAACAAGTGTAGAAGTTTCATCAGCACCTAAATATCTGAATGGAATGTTAAAATCAAGACTAAATAAATCATAATAATAATTAAGAAAATAAGTTATTGTTATTATGATTGCTATTAATGCTATTATATCCTTATGCTTGCTAATTATCATAGCTTTCATTTTATCAAACATATTTCAGTCCTTTATCTACTAATAATCTTCATTTACCGGAACCCAATATTGCAATTCTGACTGCCCAACCTTATAACTTTTCTCTAAATTCATATTCGAATAAAATCTTTCCAGATTAACTCCGTTATTTGAAAGATTATCTAATGCATTAGGTTCTATTATAAATGGACTATTCATATTATCCAACTCTGTCTGGATATACTTAAGCGAATCGGGATATACTGCTAAATCTGCAAAATCAATTAAATAATATCCTGTATCCCACCCTAAATCATAATAAACCATAGGTACTGAATATCCCATTGCTTTTGTATTTTTAGGACATTCCTCACTGAATATTTCAAGTTCATCAGCAATTTCGTCCTTTTCAATTAACCCATTTGCTTTTTTTAAATCTTCCATATAAGAAAAATTATATATACCAGCTATTGTATATGCAATTATTATTGAAAGAGAAATTGAAGCCAATGATTTATATAGCATCTTACTTAAAAACTGCCTACTTGAATTCATATACTTTATACAGTTATCCGAAAATACAGCAATCATAAGTATTGATGTGAAATACACTATATCCATATTTCCATATGCAGGTCTGTTTATATAATACGTCATTGTACCTGTTGTCATTATTCCAACACTACACATATATACATCTTTCCAACTTGAATCTGAACCTCTTTTAAGTAATCAAAATATGGTTCATTCATTAATGGAAATATAAATTCCTTAAATGTAATCATATTTCCACCCATACTAACATTAATAAGCCCAGTTAATCCTAATGCTGCTAATATCACTAATATAAATGCTACCAATAATACCGCAATCATATAATAAAGTCTTTTTTGATTCAATTTATATTTTTTTCATAACAAGCAGAATAAAAAACGCTATCACAGACATAGAATATACCACACCTGTTTCAAAATTCCATATTATGGATAATATCATTAACAGGAAACCAATGCATATATAAAGTGGGTTATATAACGCTTTTCTTTTAATTTCTAACATTAAATATGCAAGAATAATTCCTCCAAACAAAACTCTATGTGGAATAAGCTGCAAATATATAGTTGTATGTAATGAACAATTTATAACTACTAATGATGATATTGCTAATACTTTAATCACATTTTTTTCAACCATTTCAATTATGACATATGCTATACACATGTATACTATAAAAGCTAATACTTGAATTATTGTAATAAAACCATTTATACCACCACCCAAAAGTTTCATAATTGGTGCAAGAATAAAACCATAATAAACATATACCCCTGTATTTAATGACGTTCTTGGCATACTCATATACGATGAATATACAGAATTAAAATAAGCATTAAAATGATGTGTATTAAAATAACTTGAATAAACATTAGGTGTATAAAATGAATGTACATATATTAATCCAATTACTATAGCATATAAATATATATAAATTTTATTTATTTTTTTATCCACGCTTTTGCTATTTTCAACTATTGAAAACGAGGCAAAAAGCATTCCTAATAAAGCTAATACAGAAATTTTTTCATTTTGATGATATCTTATATTCTCGGCACTCGGACCTGCAAATAAGTTTACTTCGCCCAAATAACACATTATTAAAAGCCAGGCAATAAACACTGAGATTAAAACACTGCATATAATGGCACATATTACAGGCATTTTTAATATTTTTTCAACACAATTCAAGTTTATTGTGTTTATTAATACTAAAAAAACAATATATCCTTACTTGTTTTCAGTATCAAAATTAATTCTCTCTTCCTCAACAACTAAAGGTCTGTTCATAAGTCTCTTATTCATACTAAGAATATATTCTCCCATAAGTCCTATAAACACAAGCTGCATAGCACCTAGTAAACATACAATTATAATAAGCGGTGCCATCCCTGCAGCAAATCTGTCCCAGTATACAAGCTTTAAAACAAGATATATAACTGCCACAACAACACTGACAAAGCCAATGAATGCACCGACAAATGTTGCAAGTCTTAAACCTATCTTTGTATAAGAAGTAAAACTTAACATAGCTGCATCATATAACGTAAAGAAATTATTATGTGTCTTGCCAGCTCTTCTCTGTGCCTGTGTATACTCTATCTCTGTCTTTTTAAAACCTAATTCCCCTACAATTCCTCTTATAAATGGAATTGGATCTTTAAGGTCTCTTAAAACCTTCACAAAAGATTTATCATAAAGTCCAAAACCCGTGAAGTGCTCAATCTGCTCAACTGATGACATCTTCTTGATAAGCTTATAATAACATGAACGAAGGAAATACATAACCGGATTTTCTTTACTTGAAGATTTAACCGCACATACTATCTTATAGCCTTCTTCCCACTTCGCGACAAGTCTTGGAATAACATCAATAGGATCCTGGAAATCAGCACATACTGGAATTGTGCAATCACCTGTAGTTTGAAGTATTCCATAATAAGGTGAGTTAAACTGTCCAAAATTCTTAGCATTAAATATTGCTTTTATCTTAGGATTCTTTTCACATAACTGTCTTAGCTTAACTCTTGTTGTGTCTGTTGAATCATTATCAATAAATAATATCTCATAATCATACTTAGGAAGTTCCTTTGAAAACATAGCAATCAAAGCTTCACTAAGTGGTACAACATTTTCCTCCTCATTATAACATGGTACCATTATACTTATCTTTTTCATAATTTCTCCAATCTAATCTGATGCCTTATCATATGTTTTTATATTATCTGGCATACATTTTGTTATATTTATTATTCCTCATCCATCAAAGGAATAAACATAATCTCCTTAAGTTCTTCTCTTGGAAGGAATGGTGCAAGGTCTTCAAGTGGTGGGCTTACTAAAGTTCCATCTTCAAGACGCTTTGTACTGCTCTTTGGCTCCCATACCTGCTTAGTATCAGTAAATATCTCACAGAATAATGGTCCATCCTCTTTCAGTACTTCATCAACGGTCTTTTTCATCTCTTCGTTAGATGATGCACTGTAATACTTATATCCGAAAGCATCAGCAATCTTCTTAAATTCAGGAAATGAGAGGTCGTTAGACTCTGGACCTATACCTATCTTGCAGTGCTCCTTGAAAAGATTATTTTGTGTAAGTCTTATTGAGTGGTATCCATTGTTGTTAATAAGGAATATCTTTATAGGTAGTTTATTAGTTATAATTGTCTGAAGCTCCTGAAGATTCATCATGATGCTTCCGTCACCTTCTAGACATATCGTTGGTCTTCTCTTTCCACCTATACATGTGCCGATAGCCGCTGGAAGTCCATATCCCATACTTGCTACGGCGCTGTTATTAGCCATTCTGCTTCCCTTCTGGATAACATAAGCCTGATTGCCGACAACACAGCATGCTCCGTTGGATACTGCCGTAAGGCTGTTTTCTGGCAATTTACTGCTCATATATCTTACAAATGCATATACATTGGCGGTGCTTCCGTTCTCCTCCCACTGTCTTGGCTGTACTACAGGATATTCCTTCTTCCACTTCTGTGTAGTTGCAAGCCACTCTTCACTATGTGACACTGGTGCCATCTTTACTGCCTCTTTTTCAAGCTTTGTAAGGAAATCTTTAGCATCTGCCCATACCGGCATCTCTACGTGTATAGTAGGCTTCTTTAACTCTGCCTTATCTATATCTACCATTATTACCTCGGCTGCCCTTGCCCATGTCTTCCAGTTATACCCTGTCTGTCTTATTGATATTCTTGTTCCGACAGCTAATATAAGATCTGCATTCTGGATAGCCCAGTTACCTGGTCTGTCACCCATATTTCCAGCTCTTCCACAGTAAAGAGGACTGTCATCTTCTATAAGGTCTACGGCATTCCAGTAAGTTACTATTGGGATATTAAGCTCTTCTGCAACCTTTCTGAACACCTCATAAGCTCCTGAAAGCCTTATGCCATAACCTGCATGGAACACTGGTCTTTTGGCATTCTTTATCTTTTCAAGAACTGTCTTTATAGTATCCATATCAACTTCTGGTGGAAGAAGCTTATCATCTTCCGCTGGATCATATCCCCTAAGTTCTTCTGTTTCTATGTATCCACCCTGGAAGTTAACGGGAATATCTATCCATACAGGTCCAGGTCTTCCTGTTGTCGCAAGATGCCACGCCTTTTCAAGTGCATATCTTATATCCTTAGGATCCTCTATCATGACTGCATACTTAGTCATGTTTGATACTGACTTTACTATGTCATATTCCTGGTCTCCCATAGCCCTTAACGGAGTTTCTGTATACTTAAGTGCATATCTTGAAGTTGTATCATAACGGACCTGGCCGCTTATTATAAACATAGGTATTGAATCAAGCCATCCACCTACTACTCCTGTAAGTGCATTAGTTCCACCTGGTCCTGTTGTCACACATACAGCTGCTATTCTGTTATCTATTCTTGCATAGGCTTCTGCTGCTATAGCACATGCCTGTTCGTGGTGGTTATAAGTTACCTTAAGATTCTCATTGTGTCCTAATGCATCATTAAGATGCATAGCACCACCACCTACTACTGAAAACACATCTGTAACACCATGCTTTACAAGAAAATCTGCTACATAATCCGCTAATCTTATTTTCATACATACACCTCCGTTATTTACATCATTAAAATATTAAAACTTAAAGAAACTAAGATTTCCATTCTCACTTTCCATAGGTGCTTCATTCAAATGTTCACTAAATGCCTGTTCAAGAGCCGTCCATTCGTCTTTTACAAATGCCCTTCTATCTATATATATACCTGCAAATCCTTGCTCTTTAAGATAAGATACCATTTCATCATTAGGCATAGTTGAAACATTCTTATTCCATTCATCCTCAGCTCTTCCCTTTACAGATCCATAACTCCACCTAAGCGTATTAGAATGAACATATCCAATATATAAATGATAATCCCACATTTCATTTACTGGACCATCTTCTGGATATATATGATATGGTAACTGATATATCATTGATCCAGGTTCAAGTTCATTTTCTATTGCCTGAACAAAATTATCATCACTTTCATAATTACTCCTGTTAATATCGTAATCAGGAGTAGCCATATTAGGAGTTCCCTCCCATATACTCACTACACAGAAACCCATATAACAAATATATATTATATATGTAATTAGCTTTTCTTTCTTTTTCAAATAATTTTTTTTATTTTCATGAATATAATTAATATATCTATCAATCAATATAGCTATCGATAGTATACATACATATTCAATAAATATAGATATTCTATTATATCCTCTTAACATTGGGCTTATAAAAAAAGCAAACATAGAGCCAAGACCACCAATAGTTCCTAACAGCACCATAGTAATATTCAGCTCTGCTAAAAATCCAAGTCTCTCAGTAAATTTATTATTCTTTTTTATAAACAAAACAATTAAAAGTGTTATAAAACCGATCATTCCAAGCAATCCAAGATATGCTGATGAATTCTCTGTTACAAGGAATGCATTTTCATCATAAATCTGTATATACTTATCATATATACCATGCCCATTTAACGGCATAAACATCTGTGCTATCTTCAACCCATATAACTCTGACTGTTCAAAACCTGTTCTTGATACAGCCTCTGTATTTACACCATTCATATGCGTATAAATCTTTGCTGGTAAAATACTAATCACAACAAATACACATACAATAGCTGCAGCCGTCACACCTCGTAATCCCTGTTTTATTTTACCAGTCTTTGCAATCTTTGATACAGCTGTTACCATAAATATAAAACAAGTAAAGAAAGGGTAATATGCTATTCCGTTATTTGCTATCAAAAATGCAAAAAATATAACAACATAATTTATTTTTCTTTTAAAGAAATCTTTATCTAAAGCCAGTACATCATCTCTTTCGTATATCCATATACAGATAAGTATTGATAATGGTACAAAATAACACTCTGTTAATACAATATGTCCAATATTTCTAAATAACATATATGGTGACAATGCAAATACTGCTGATGATAATGATGAAATCCAGGTATTTATCCTGATATTTCTCATAACAAAGAATGAAATCATGCCTGCCATATAATATATTGATAAATAAGTAAGATTCATCGTAGCTACTGGTTCTTTAGTAATCAATGCAAATATTTTCATAATAAAAAGTCCTACATTATGCATCATATTTGCTGTAAAATCATAATACTGAACAGTAAATGGTGCCCCCAGCCTGTCACATGTATAACACCAGCCCTGTTCAACCATCTGCTTGGCATTTACGAGAACTCCCATATCATCTCCACCCTGATAAACCATAGGAACATGAAGATCAAAATTTCTCCAATCTATAATATGCATCAGCATACCGGTTATTATTATTATCATTAATATAAAGCTGGCATAGTCTCTCCAGCAGTCTTGAAAATGCTTTAAAGCTTTAGATTTCATATCAATTCCTTTCATAATTTCTCGTTTTTATATTCATCTATTCCCCAACTGAAATAGTACATGCATCTATATTTTTATCAAATTCAATATGATACACTTTTCCGTATCGTCCCTCACTGATTATATTACTATCATTTATATTAATTTGACCTGTTTCTCCGTCAATATCAATAAAAGAAATTATTAAAGGAATATCATTATATATAAACAAATTCACAGAGTCAGAATATACTTTATAGTCATATCCATCTTCGTCCAGACTTAATTGCAAATCATTACAATCCGCAAGCATTGCATACGACTTATTTCTATGATTAATAACCTTAAATCCCTCTGACTCCATTTTATTATATAAATCATTAAGCTCCGTACTTTTTAATTTTTCTTTATATATATCGTCCCAGCCATAAATATTATTTTTCCTAAGAAGCCATGTTGCATATGCTCTATTGGTATAATACACATCGAATGAATATATTGAATCTGATACATCTAATGCATAATCCATATCAATGTCTTTAAGCAAACCTGCATCTATTGCATCCCACATTGTATCTACATCATTCTGATAAAATGAATCTGCATCTGCCGCAGAATATATTCCCACAATATTATCAAATATAAATACTGAAGTAAACAATACTGCCATAACAACATTAAATACAGCAAAAACTTTCCTGCTCTTGATTTTTCTTCCTACATATACAACAAAAACTGCAGCTAATATAGCAAATCCCCAGCTTGCAAAATATGCAGGAATATAACCTTTGAACCATTCTACCGAATCCTGATACTTTACAGAAACAGCAATTAATAAAGAGGGTAATACTATCAGTGATATTCCTATCCATACTATAGATATAAGTTTTTTATTGTATTTATCTTTAACATATAATACCGTGCATAAAAAAACGATAAAGAATAATAAATACCCACATATTTGTACCAAATCCACATTTTCTTTAATAAATGTAATCCAGAAACTTCTGCCATTCTCAATAAAATCCGTTGCTGCTGCCCCAAAACCAATACCACCAGAACATTGTTTTAAAAAAGTAGATATAATTTTACCTAAATTAAGATTAGGTGTTATACCATCATAACTGCTGGTTGCAAATAACTTAATAAGAATATTAAATACTATCCAGGTAAACATTACAATAATCTGTGGTAAACCTGTTTTTATAGACTTCCATATATTTTTTTTGACATAATCCCACCCATCAAGACATATAAGTGCAATTATAAAACATATACATAATACATATGAAACTTCATACAATCCCAGCGCAACAAACAATGATATACAGCTTATTACCTGATAATTGACCTTATTGGTTTTTCTATATTTTATATAACAATAAACTGAAAAAAAAGTAAATAAAAAGCATAACTGTACTAGTCCATGAAATGCATATACTCCTGTATAATATGTTGCCCTGAATGATATCATAACCGGGAACATTATTACACACAAATATGATAAAACCTTTGATTCTGTCAATTCTTTTATTATTCCAGCTATTACAATACCATCTAAAAACATGGCTGTTACGAGCATGAACTTATATACAACCAATGGAACAAAACCAACAGCATAGTCACAATAAAAAGAAAAAACAAGGAACCGGCCACGATGCCACCATATATTCATATCTCCTAGAACAAGATCTGAAACCTTGACATCATTGTTTATTGCAAGCCCTCTTTCTATGTAGTTCCACATATCATCAAACATATATCCACTCTGTATGACAACTTTAAAACATAATATATATAAGACAGCTAAACTAATCCAGGCTACATATTTACCATATTTGTCAAACAAGGTATCTTTATTTATCATTCTTTTCTCCAACCTTAGCAATTATTTCATCAAATTTTCTCATAATGTCATCCCACTGGAAGTAATCCTCTACATATTTTCTGGCATTTCTACACATAATCTCATATTCATCAGGATGTTCAAAAATATAGTTAAGACAGCCTTCAAATTCAAAAAAATTCTTATAGTATAATCCGCCATTACTTTTAACACAATGTCCCTTCAAAACATCACATATACCATTTACTATAACTGGTTTTGAAAGAGTCATAGCTTCTAATACTGATATAGAAAGACTCTCAAATTTAGATGGTAATATAAGTGCCTTTGCACCACTAATTCCATCAAATTTATCTTCATCTGTAACAAAACCAAGATTAATAATATCCGTATGCTTTGGAATATCGCATACAGCTTTACCCATAAGTACAAGCTTTAGATTATTATTTTTATTTTTCTTCTTATATTCAATAAAATATTTAAATAATCTTGGACAATCTTTACCCTCATCTATTCTTCCAACATATATTATATAATTGTCGAGATTATACTGACTATATTTTTTTCTAAATCTGTCAGCACTTACCTCAGATGGCACATCTACTCCTACACCGCACACCTCATAAGGTACATTTTCATTATGAAATATAGAATGAACAAGCTCTTTCTCTTCATCTGTAAGAAATACAAATGCATCAGCTGCTCCAAATACTTTCTTATACATATCGAAATGTATAAATGGCTCCTGATGTGCTGTTGGAATAAAAATCGCCTTATCTTTTATCCTGACAATACTCTTTACTGCTGTATAATATAAATATGTTACGACAATAACAGCTTCATACTCGTCCTGATGTTCATCCACATACTCTACAAGCTCTGGACAATATGGTCCCATATGTTCTATCCATCTATCAGAAAGTTCAACTGGAGCATCTGGATTAGAAAGCATCTCTGAATCAAGAGCTGAAAATATCTTTGGGATTCTTTCATGAACTGTTTTAAATCTTCTAACTGTAACACCATTAATATCCTCTACCCCCTCTTTATAATAATTAGACCATTTAACATATTCAACAGCACATGACGTAAGCACTTCCACATCATATTTTTCCTTAAGTCTTTCTGCTATTTCTCTTGAATATAATTCTGAACCACCATTAACTTCCAATCCATATCTTTGATTTATAATTGCAATCTTTTTCATAATTCACTCCATTATAGCTCTAAAAATTCCATAAACTTCTTAAGTACTACATCCCATTTAAAATTATCAAGCACAAACTGTCTGCCCGTCTGTCCCATATGAGATGCAACTTGTGGATTATCAACATAAAAATTAAGACACCCCTCAAATTCAAAATAATTTTCAAAATATAATCCTGAATTTGACTCTTTTACAAAATTACTTGTAACATTACATTCACTGTGTACAAGAACAGGTCTTTCTGTAAGCCAGCTTTCCATAATAACTATTGAAAAACTTTCATTCTTTGAAGGCTGACATAAACATATTGCACCAGAACATGCATCATACTTATCCTGTATATCAACAAATCCCAAATCAATTACATCTGCCTTAACTGGTTCAGGAATTTTAACTTCCCCGCCACCTATTAATATCAACTTTAAATCAGGAATTTTATCCATGTTTCTATTTTTATACTCAGCAAAATACTTTATCAGGGTATTTATATTCTTAGCTTCGTCTTTTCTTCCTGCATATATAATATATGGAAAATCAAAGTTATATTTTTTCCTGAATCTGTCAGGATTATATTCAAACCCAGTTTCTATACCTATACCTAAAAGTAGCTGATTTACATTTCTCAAATCTAATATTCTGTTTGCAAGCTCTTGCTCAGGTTTTGCATTAAATACTATTCCTCGTAAATCCCTGAATGTTTCTCTGAAATGCCTGAAATACGCATATGATTCATCATGAAAGCAGGGAATTAAAATGGATTTAAACGGACAAGCCTGAATTCCATAATATGTTGTTCCAAACATATATGGTATAAAAACATACCTATGATATTCTTCACTATGCTCTCTTAAAAAATCATACATGTCAGGACTATTCACCATTTCTTTAAGAAAAGTTGCTTCTTCCAGATAAGTTATATTATTGCCATTCATAAGTTTTGCATTTATCTCATGAAATGTTTTCATATCACCTTTTCTAACTTTAAATCTTCTTATGGTAATACCATTAACTACTTCTTCTCCTTCTGTAAAATAGTTCTCAGTCCAGTCTGACGCGAATTCTTTTACACATGTTGTTATAATTTCAACCTCTACACCAGCATTATGAAGATGTTCAACGAGTCCTCTCATTTCCTGTTCAGCACCGCCTCTTATATCTTTATAATACCATGGAATGACGAATCCTATCTTTTTCATGTATTACTCCATTCTATATATGCATAAAAACATTTATTCCAAAACTAAGTGTTTTTTTCTATAAAAGCTCTCAAATATTTTTCAAACATACCTGCAACATAATTATAATCAAAATGCTTGAGTCTTTCTTTTTCTTCTTCTACAAGCTGATATCTCAATTCTTTATCTTTAACAAGCTTATCTATACATGCAGCAACATATATAGGATCTTTATTATCAAGAATCATGCCTTTATATCCCATAGTATCTGCTACTGCAGCTTTATCATATGCTATTATAGGCACAGCGAACTTCATCGCCTCAACCAGTGGTACACAAAAGCCCTCATGTTCACTCATACACAAAAATACATCTGCTGTTTTGTAATATGCAAGAATCTGATTAAACTTTATATGTCCTGTGAATACCACTTCACCACCTAATCCAAGTTTTTTAGTATATTCTGTTAATCTTATATAATATGGATCATTATAACTAAATGAACCAGCAAGTATTAATCTTGACTTTTTATTATATAACCTATTGTAATAATAAAATGCTGCTATTAAATCTTCTTGTTTTTTATTAGGTGCAATTCTTCCTGTAAATAATATATTTATATAATCATCCGAATACTCTTTGATAACATTTTTATCTGGTTTCTTATCATAATCGGACATAGGAATAATTATAGGAAGTACATCAATATCACATTTATATCCCATATTAATAAGATCCTGCTTATTAAACTCAGATACTGCAAGACAATAATCAACCTTGTCTGCCAGATATTTAGCTCCCTCTAGCCCATACTCACATATTTTAGTAAAACGTTCATCATTATTTTTAAAATACTCTGGTGGAGTAATATTATGATAGACTACAATTTTTTTACAATTATACTTTGCTACATCAAAATTTAATCTGCTACCAGTAGACATATGAAATATAATTATATCCTCAGGTGCAACATCTGTTAGCATATCAATATTAAGAGCTGTTTTCTTATCTAATGGAGGAACTATACTTTCAGCATATATTCTCGTACTATATCCCATATTACCTATAACTTTTTCCATGGCTATAGTATCATTACTAACAGCATCTCCGTATGCAATTGTTGACAGTATCTGAATAATACGCATATTATTTTCCACCCTTTAATTCTTCAATCTGCTTTTTTAGTTCAGCTATTTCCTTGTTTTGTTCATCAATATAACAACCCATCTGATTCATAAGTCGTACAAGCGAAGCATTAAAGCCATCCTGAGCCATAACAATTGGTTCAACAAAAAAATACACTGTTTTACGAATAGCTTTCTTAAAAAACACTGAAATTTTATTTCCTTGTAATGGTCTGTATGGATTAACCTCCCATTCATGATTAGCAACATACAGATCTTCATTAAACTTAACCTTATCAAACTTATTAGCATTAAGTGAACCCGCATCTACTATAACATCATCAAAACTTAATATATCGTTAGTATAACCTTTAACTTCAATGTCCTTTTTAATCTGCTTCATTATTTCCTGAACATTAATCTGTTTATTATCTTCCATAATTACCTCTTTTCAACAAATTACACATTTTATAATATTATTATCTATTTAGAAATTAGCATATATAAATGCTTGAACACCTCCTGTATATCCAAACATTATTATAACTAAAATCAATACATAATACAGTGTCCACCGTATTGCAATATTTTTGTTAGTGATGCTTTCTCTTATATTAACACCCTTCTCTTTTAGAATACTTATTATAAATACTATAATACATCCTATAAATATAATAACATAATCTCTTACACCTAATCCTAAAGTAAGAAGACTTCCATCAGTAAACTGTGAAAAACTGAAACTTGCAACTGACTGTTTCATCATTGAAAGAGCCTCTCTTAAGGATGGTGCCATATCAAAATACCATCCAATATTAACAAGTATAAATGTTCTGAATATCATCCATAACTTCCATGGTTTGGAATCGTGATTTATATGAAATTTTTCCAAAGTCTTCTTATAAAATGGTTCTACAAGATTACTAAATGCTATAATCACACCATTGTACATACCATACGCAATATACTTCCATGACGCGCCATGCCATATACCTACAACAAAAAATATAACAAGATTGGCAAAACATATAGGAAGTGTACGTCCAATGTTTCCAAAATGTTTTTTCCCCCACTTTCCAAACTTGTTCATAGCCTTAGAAAGTGACATAGGATAAAATATATAATCTTTCATCCATGTTCCAAGAGTAATATGCCATCTTCTCCAGAATTCACCTATCGACTTAGAAAAATAAGGCTGTCTGAAATTCTCATCCATAGTTATGCCAAACATCTGTGCAGTACCTATTACTACATCTATACCACCCGAGAAATCCATGTACAACTGTACAGAGTACATAAGAACAGCCATAATGTTTAAAAGTCCACCATATGAATCATAATCATTAAACACAAGATTAACAAGAACTGCCGCCCTGTCTGCTAGTACTACTTTCTTAAACAGACCCCAGCATATTCTCTGAATTCCGTACTGTATTTTTATTAATTCAAATGAATTTCCATTATATAGCTGTGACGAAAGTCTGTCATATCTCCCTATTGGTCCTTGAAGCAACTGAGGAAAGAACGATACAAACAATCCTAATTTAAATACATTTTTCTGACATTCATACTTTCCCTGATAAATATCTATTATATATGATGCAGACTGAAATGTGAAAAATGAAATGCCTAATGGTAATGCAAATTTAGGCAATGCAATTACATTATCTGAACCAAATAGACGTAAAATACTGTTTATATTTTCAATTGTAAAATCTGAATATTTTATTACAGCCAACTGTCCAAAGCAAATAAGAAGAATAATTGTTAATGCTATTCTTTTCTTTTTCTTTGTTTTTTCTTTATATATTTTCTTTTCATCTCTTGACATAGCTGCCTTATTAGCAGTTATATATGAATCACTTTCTTTAATTATTTTATCAAGCCATACACCACCAATATATATGACAACTGTTGTAAACAACATATATACAGATGCTTTTATACTAAATGTAAAATAATATATATAACTTAATGCAAGTAACCATACCCATCTTACTCTCTTAGGCAATACATAATATACTATTAATCCAATAAATAAAAAGGCAAAATAACCTACTACAGCAAATGACATATCAAAGTCCTTTCCATTCGTTTCCAGTTTCTTTAGTATAATCCTGTTTCATATTTTTATACATTTCTTCAAAAGTAGCATAAAAATATTTGTTTTCATCAACGCCACCATTATTTCTATCATATAAAAGTTTAGCAAGTGCTTCTGAATAAACCTCAGCAAGCTGTCCTCCCATATGTCCTTCCTGATCCCCGTAATCGCAATCATCTCTAGGAACACTACTCATAAGAGCCTTATTAAAATCATAATATTCAAGTCCACATTCATCTACAAAATATTGTGTCATTGTATCATGTACTGTAGACATGCCGAGTGTTTTGGTTACAGTAGGAGGAATGGGTGAAGTTACACATATAAGTTCTATATTATTACTCTTACAGAAATCAACCACATCATTAAAAATCTTTTTTACCGCTGGATCAATTTCATCATCATACCTGTCTACCCATGTTGCAACATAGTCTTCTCCAGGTGGAAGTTTTCCCTGTTCAGTACCGCGCCTATAAAAAAATCCTTTACCTACATACGGTCCATCTGCACCTTCAACATAACCATTTTCATCATAAGCAGATTCGATTGTATAATTTTTATATGCTTCTGATGTTTTTACACTTACATTTCTTTTAACTCCACTTGCAGACATATTCCAACTCAGTCTGTTAACAATCACATTTCTCATATCAAGCACATCAAAATTCTTTGCCATATACTCTAATTTTAATAATGGATCAGTAAACTGCTGATATATAAAAGACTTTGTAAAATGTGTAGTTGGCTGCTCATAATACCAGTACTGATAGTCAAGATCAAAAATAACTGTCTTTATATCATTATTTTTCGCCGCATCTTTAATCAAAAAGTATGAATCTTGTATAGATTCGCCAGGTATAGCAACATTTAATGAATTAGTTCCTAGTTTTTCATCCAGTATCTGGGGATCTATTGCCCCTCTGCAGTGCGAAGCTCCTACTATAAGTGTATCGTATCCACCTTTTTTCTCTTCATGGATTATGTATCTTACATATCCTGTCTGAGCAAACAAATAATCACACACTCCAAGTATAATTGCTAAGCCTGCCATGAATCCCACAGCTTTAATCCATGGTTTTATATTTTTCATCACAAATTCCTTTCTTTATCTTTTTAACACCGCTATTCTTTAGTATTTGCGACATTCACATTCAGCTCCCACCTATGTGGAATTCTTGTAACTCCAACATCTGTGATATTTGATACTACTTCAAACTTAATAGCCTGCTTATAATAATCAACTGGGATTCCTTCACCATATTCTATAGTTATATCAACCCAATAGTTTCCAGGGATAAGATTGACATTTTCAAGTTCAACCTTGTATCTGCCATCATTTTCAAGATCAAAGTTGTCTATTCTGTCTATTCTTGTGTTAGTTCCATAACACCAAAGTGCATCATTTCTAAATATGCCAAAGCCAAATACTGCATCTGTCACCTTGTTTTCAACATGATAACTTAAATCTAACAGCATCTTTTCACCTGTTCTAAATATATGTGATTCCTCATTCTTTTCATTAAACATGTGAATCTCTGTAAATTTAGCATCTCCACTTCCATATCTAGAATTAACTTTAGCTCGTTCTCTCTTTATGCGTTCTTCTTCTTTTCTAGCACGTTCTTCTTCTCTTTGCTTCTCCATCTGCTCACGCTCTATCTTAGCCTGACGCAGCTGTTCTTTTTCTGCCTGCTCCATACGTTCCTGGTTCATATAGTCAAGATACTTAAGATGTACATCCTTTGGGTTGCCTTCTGCTTCTATAAGTCCATTTTTAATCCATATAGAACGGTCGCATATCTGTTCTATCTGACCAAGTGAATGTGAAACTATAACTATAGTAGTACCTTCTGACTTTATTTCTCTTAACTTATTAAAGCACTTTGCCTGATAGTTTGCATCTCCTACAGCAAGTATTTCATCTATAAGAAGGATATCTGCATCAACGTTGATTGCAACTGCAAATGCAAGTCTCATATACATACCTGATGAATATGTTCTTACTGGATTATCTATAAAGTCTTCAAGCTCTGAAAAGGCTATAATATCATCCAGTCTTGCATCTATTTCTTTCTTTGTAAGTCCAAATATAGATGCATTCGTATATATATTTTCCCTTCCACTCATATCTGGATGAAATCCTGCACCAAGTTCTATAAGACTTGATACCCTTCCTCGCATTTCTATTGTACCGGAGTCAGGATATATAATCTTTGTGAGCATTTTTAATGTTGTACTCTTACCACATCCATTTTTACCAACAAGACCAATAGCTTCACCTTTTTTTACACTGAAACTTATACCTTTTAGTACATGCCTTTTCTCGTATTTGTTACGTTTCCAGAAAAGCATCTTTTCCTTTAATTCGCTTCCCTTATCATAATATACTTTAAAATCTTTAGTTATATTTTTAACTTCAATTGCATTATCTTTATCCATAATTATCTCCATGCATGGGAATCTTTTAGAATTCCTCGGCGAATCCTTTCTGAAGTTTCTTAAATAATATTTCACCAATAATTATAAATACCACACCGACTACAACCGCAAGCAGCAGTGAACTCAACTCTGGAACCTCTCCATAATATATAATCTGTCTGTATATCTTAATAATCGGTGTCATAGGATTCAGGTTGAATATAAGTATAAGCCACTGTCCTGCGCCTGATCTTTCAACCATATCAACGCCGTACATAACTGGTGTCATGTACTGTAATGCCATAACAAATATTCCAAGTATATACTGAAGATCTCTTAAATATACTGTAATAGATGATACAATAAGCGCAATACCAAGACATAATATGTACTCCACTATCATAACAACCGGAAGGCATAATAAAGCAAGTGGATTAATCGCTCTTCCAGCAACAATTACTACTGCAAAAACAACTAAAAAAGTAAGAATCATATTCACAAATGCACTTGTTACTGTAGATATAGGAAGCACCTCTCTAGGGAAATATATCTTTTTAACCATATCTTTTTCCCTTAATATACTTCCAGCTCCATCAGTAACGCTGGATGAAAAAAACATCCATGGAACAAGTGCTACAAAAAGGAACAGATAATACTGCTCATAGTTGGCATTCATAATGATAGAAAATACTATTGTATACACAATAAGCTGTAACAATGGATTAATAAATGTCCACAAAAAGCCTAAAACTGAACCTTTGTATCTTCCTCTTAAATCTTTTCTTACAAGGCTGACTATCATTTCCCTGTATTCATATAATTCTTTAATATGCTGCATAAGAAACTACTCCTCTAAAATGTCTAATTAATCACCATTAATGTATTGTTGTTTATACTTTATTATGAATTGCTTTCAATCTTTCACTTACTATATCTGCTGAACGTTTAAATGCCAGATGATCTTTTGCATATGACTGTCCATTCTTTGAAATCCTGTTATAGAATTCTTTATCTTCATATAACTTTTTCATATATCCGGCTGCCTCATCAACATGTGCATCTGCCCAGAAATTTCCCTTTTTAAATACGTCATAATCTTTATCAAGTTCTATTAAATCGTATCCTACCATACAGGCTGTATCACTGTTCATAAACTCAGTGTTTCCAGACCAGTTAGTAGCAATAACTGGTGTCCCCAGATACATCGCCTCTGCCATAACAAGTCCAAAGCCTTCTGACCTGTGTAGTGAAACATAAACATCTACATCAGACAGCAGCGAATTAACTTCTTTTCTGTTGACATGTCCACACATATAATAAATATTATCTTCTTTATCTATAACTGAATTAATAATCTTTTCATCTTCTGCTGAAAGTTCAGCTTCAGCTATTTTTATCACAAGTCCAACATCTTTATATTTCTCTTTTGTTTCCTCATCCTTACAGAAAGCTTCTTTAAAAGCTTTGATAGCCGCCAGTGGATTTTTTCTTTCCATAACACTTCCACTATTATACATCACAAGAAATAAGAACTTATCCTCTGGTAACCCAAAATGTTTTCTGTCATATCTGCTGTCTGCCTGTGGTGCCACACAATGCGGTACAGTTACAACAGGCTTATCAGTATATTTCTTAAGAGTATTAGTCACAAAATCTGATGGTGTCCACACTTCATCTACAAGCTTAAAGGCTGGAATCCACTCTTCTGGAAAAGTTTCCAGTTCCCATGCCCAGTAACCTATGTTATATCTGTAATCCCATACGCTCTTTCCCATACTTACATACGCAACCATCATCTCACTTGCGTTAACATGTATTATATTAACATCGTAAGGAAGCTTATCCGTAAGCCTGTCATCATATGTATCATTCGTCCTTGAGCCTCCTGGTGGAACAAAAAAATCTTTGATCACATGTTCTTCATTGTTCTCATCAAGCAGCCTGCACATGATTCTGGCACTTTGTCCTAAACCGTTATCCCCCTTTATATTGCCTATAACATTAGCGCCTTCTTCATAATGTCCATGTTCATATCCTTCTATTGCATCCGCAGATAATTTATCTGCTGCATTATTAATTATTCCTGCTTTGAATTTACTTAACACCTTCATCGGAATAATCTTTGTAAGTGCTGGTCTTAAAGCTTCCCCCGCATTTAAAAGTATCTTGGATAACTCCATATCAAACCTCTATTCATTAACTTTTACTATTTCACATAATTATACCCAGTAAATATATTGGTAATCATTACTATTGCCAGTTTTATCCATAAACTCCTTAAAGCCACCAGCAATAATCACATTATCCGAACAATTTTATCATATTATTCATATAAATTCAATATCATTCTAACATCAGTAACATATTTGTAACATTATTGTAATAAACTGAACTATTATTTCACGCAGCAAAACAGCCCCGCATCCTTTGTTATTGTAAGTGTTTTTCTTAGTTTTTTCTGTATAAATGTCTTGAAATCAGAATATCTGTCAAGAAGATACTGGTTCTGATTTCCGTGACATGAAAGAATATATTCCACAAGCGGCTCTGCCCTGTCTACCTTAAGACAGTCATCATAACGCCTGATATCAACTGATGTGAAATATTTCTTAAGCTGTCTATCTCCTGTATCAAGTCCAAACTTATCATACAGATTATCTGCCGCAAGAACTATTCTTTTATCAAACTCCTTCACAAGCTGGCTTATCTCCTGCATATGATGCGAACCATAGGTTGCACATACAAACACGCCGCCCGGCTTTAACACTCTCACTATCTCCTTACATGCCTTATCAATATCCTCACAGTAAAAAAGAACGTGATTGGCTATAACGCAGTCATAAGAAGAATCATTATATGACATATTCTGGCAGTCGGCAACATCATATTCAAATATATTATTACTGCTTACCATATTTTCATAGTTTTTAACACATTTTTCATATGCCTCTGTTATATTGCGCCTTGCATCATTTACCATTCCATCTGATATATCGCTGACTGTTATATGCGTCTTTATATTCTGTGACATCACACTGTCAATATTATCGACCCACAGCCTGCCATCCCCGCAGCCAAGTTCTAACACCTTAGTATGCGCTGCTATATTTCCCTGCTCATATATCCACTTAAACCACCCCTGCTTATTAACCGAATACATTGCATGAAGATTAATTCTTGCCGATATATTTCCTGCATTCTGATACTGCGTCTTTAAGCTGCTTTCCATATTAGTAAGATGAATAAGTGAAAGCATACTGCTCCAGTCTATCGTATTATCTTTATCTATAGTTTTTATGGTATCTTCTATGGCATTTTTTACAAGCTGCAGCTGTGCCAGCTTATCCTGTATGAGTTTTAACTGCAAATGCAGTGAATTCTTAAGTATGTTGTAATCCGAATCGCCTATAGTCATTCCTTTTATATCATCCAGTGAAAAACCAAGATACTTAAGCAGTAATATCTGCTGCAATCTTGTAAAATCTGAGTCCGTATAAAACCTCGCCCCGTTATCAGACACATAGGAAGGCTTTAATATATTCTGTTTGTCATAATATCTTATCGTCCTTACAGTAACATTTGCTTTCCTGGCAAACTCCCCTGATGAATAATATCCTTCCTTGTGCATGGTAAATCTCCATTCTATTCTTATTACTTTTTCAGGTTAAATATTTTCTCTACATATTCTTTCAAAACTTTCTACACCTATTAGCAGTATTAATAATTTTACCATTATTAGCTCTCAACCGCAACTTTCATAATTTTTTTAAAAAACACTTGAAGCTTACGTTACGTCACCATTTATTATGTATCTGAAATTAAATAATCAGTTATAAACCAATATTTTAGTTAAGGAGACTACAAATGAAAGGTATTATTTTAGCTGGTGGTTCTGGCACACGCCTTTATCCACTCACAATGGTTACAAGTAAACAGCTTCTTCCTATCTATGATAAGCCTATGATTTATTATCCAATGTCTGTCCTTATGACAGCAGGAATAAGAGATATTCTTATCATTTCTACTCCTCAGGATACACCTAGATTCGAGGAACTTCTTGGGGATGGAAGCCAGTTTGGTGTCAATCTTTCTTATGCTGTACAGCCATCACCTGACGGACTTGCACAGGCATTTATTATCGGTGAAGAATTCATAGGCAATGACACTGTTGCAATGGTTCTTGGTGATAATATATTTGCCGGCAACGGTCTTAAGGACAGACTTAAGAGCGCTGTTAAGAATGCTGAAGATGGCGTTGGTGCAACAGTATTTGGATACTACGTTGATGATCCTGAAAGATTCGGTATCGTTGAATTCAATAAGGACGGAAAGGCTGTATCTATAGAAGAAAAGCCTGAAAAGCCTAAGAGCAATTATTGTGTAACAGGTCTTTACTTCTATGATAATAAGGTTGTAGAATATGCTAAGAATCTTAAGCCATCAGCAAGAGGTGAACTGGAGATCACAGACCTTAACCGTATTTATCTTGAGCAGGGCAATCTTAATGTAGAGCTTCTTGGTCAGGGCTTTACATGGCTTGACACCGGTACACACGAAAGTCTTGTTGAAGCTACTAACTTTGTTAAGACTATCGAAACTCATCAGCACCGTAAGATCGCATGTCTTGAGGAAATAGCTTACCTTAATGGCTGGATAACTAAGGACGATGTACTTAAGGTATATGAAGTATTAAAGAAAAACCAGTATGGTCAGTACTTAAAGGATGTACTTGATGGCAAGTATATTGATGTACTTCATAGCTAGTTAATAGCATATGCGGATTCGTAAGTGTAAAACGAATAAAGAGTAAATTTAATAAAGAAAGGCAAATATTATTATGAATATTATTGTTACCGGCGGTGCCGGATTTATCGGAAGTAACTTTATTTTCCATATGTTAAAAAAATATCCTGACTACAGAATCATCTGTCTTGACTGTCTCACATATGCAGGCAATCTTTCAACACTTGCCCCTGTAATGGATAACCCTAATTTCAGATTCGTTAAAGAAAGCATTACAGACAGAGAAGCTGTATATAAGCTTTTTGAAGAAGAACACCCAGACATGGTTGTTAACTTTGCTGCTGAATCACATGTTGACCGTTCTATAGAGAATCCTGAGGTTTTCCTTGACACTAACATCAAGGGTACTGCTGTCATTATGGATGCCTGCAGAAAATACGGCATCAAGCGTTACCACCAGGTTTCTACTGATGAAGTATATGGTGATCTTCCTCTTGACAGACCAGACCTTTTCTTCACAGAAGAAACTCCAATCCATACATCAAGCCCATACAGCTCATCAAAGGCAGGTGCTGATCTTTTAGTATTGGCATATCACAGAACTTATGGACTTCCTGTAACTATAAGCAGATGCTCTAATAACTATGGTCCATATCATTTTCCAGAAAAACTTATCCCTCTTATGATAGCTAACGCCCTTAACGATAAGCCACTTCCTGTATATGGAGAAGGTCTTAATGTACGTGACTGGCTCTATGTTGAAGATCATTGTAAAGCTATTGATCTTATCATTCATAAGGGACGTGTTGGTGAAGTATACAATGTCGGAGGACACAACGAAAAGAGAAATATCGACATTGTTAAACTTATCTGCAAAGAGCTTGGAAAACCTGAATCACTTATCGTTCATGTAGGCGATCGTAAAGGACATGATATGCGTTATGCTATTGATCCTACTAAGATTCATAACGAACTCGGCTGGTTACCAGAAACTAAGTTTGAAGATGGTATAAAGAAGACTATACAGTGGTATCTTGATAATAAAGAATGGTGGGAGACTATCATATCTGGCGAATATCAGAATTACTACGAAAAAATGTATTCTAACCGCTAGAATTGACATTCAATTCTTCAATAAGAATGCCTGTTAAATTCCGTCTGACAGTATTTATCCACATGTCAGACGGATTATATAATAATGAATTACAAAGAGGTAATAATTATGGGACAGATTAAAGTAACACCTTGTGATATTGAAGGTCTTTATATAATAGAACCAACTGTTCATGGTGACAACCGTGGATATTTTATGGAAACATACAATCAGAACGATATGCACGAAGCAGGTCTTGATATGGTATTCGTTCAGGATAACCAGTCAAGCTCTACTAAAGGTGTACTTCGCGGATTACATTTTCAAAAGGAATTTCCACAAGGCAAGCTTGTGCGTGTTATAAAAGGAAGCGTATTTGATGTTGCCGTTGATTTACGTGCCGGTTCTAAAACTTATGGAAAATGGTTTGGTGTAGAGCTCACAGAAGAAAACAAAAAGCAGTTCTATATAAGTGAAGGCTTTGCACACGGATTCCTCGTATTAAGTGACGAAGCAGAATTTTGTTATAAAGTTACTGACTTCTACCATCCTGGTGATGAAGGCGGTCTTGCCTGGAATGATCCAAGCATTGGTATCGAATGGCCACAGCTTGTTGGTGAATATCCTGGAAACGCAGATCCATCCGGATATAAGCTTGAAGATGGAACACCACTTAACTTCAGCGAAAAAGATACTAAGTGGGATACTCTTGAGAATACATTTAAGTTTAAATAAATAGCACAAAAATTTACAATTAATTAACAAAAAAGAGGAGCAGTAAATATATGTATATATATTTACTGCTCCTTTTTTATTAAACAATTTAAAACTATATAGACTTTAAATATTCCATAAAATTATTCTTATTTTCAATTGCTGTTGTTGTAGGACGTCCTAAATCTTCCCTTGCTCCTATTGAACACTTTACTTCTATAAGGCTAAGTTCATCTTTAGTCTTTGCTTTTTCTAATTCAGCATCTAAAGCAGCAAATGAATCAACACTTACAGCATAAGGATATCCACAAGCCTTTGCAATAGCGACAATATCTATATCTGATGCTACAGTAGGCATACCTCCTACTGTTTCATGTGCACCATTATTTATTACTATATGTATTAAATTATGAGGTTTATTTGCACCTATAACTGCCATGGCACCCATATGCATAAGAACTGCGCCATCACCATCTATACACCACACTTTTGTATCTGGTTTATTAAGTGCTACTCCTAATGCTATTGAAGAACTATGTCCCATAGATCCGACTGTAAGAAAATCATACTTATGGCTCTGCCCTTTGCCAGTACGTATCTCGAACAATTCTCTACTAGCCTTTCCAGTTGTTGATATAATAGGATCTTCCCCAGAAGCCTCTGTAATATGTCTTATTATTTCTTCCCTTACCATCGTATTATTATTCTTATATTCAACTTTTTCATCATAAGAAAGGGCACCTTTACGAATTACAAATGCTACATTTTTTCCCTGTCCAAGCATTTTATTAAAATCTTTCATAGTCTCAGCTACTTCTTCATCGGTCGTTTCTTTTCCTATAATAAAAGACTTTATTCCCATATCATCAAGCAATTTTATTGTAACTTCACCTTGATATATATGCTGTGGCTCATCGTGTATTCCTGGTTCTCCTCTCCATCCAATAACAAAGACCATTGGTATTGCATACACCTTATCATTAAGAAGCGAAGCAACAGGATTAATTATATTTCCTTCTCCACTATTTTGCATATATACAACTGGAACTTTGCCAGTAGCAATATGATATCCTGCTGCCAGTGCTGTACAATTTCCCTCATTAGCAGCAATTATATGATGTTTCTTATCTATTCCATATGTATTTATTAAATAATTACAAAGTGGTTTAAGCTGTGAATCTGGTACACCCGTATAAAATTCTGAACCTATAATTTTTATTAAGTTTTCTACTTTCATTTATTACATTCTCCATTTTATCACTAAAATATAAGGATTATCTCAAAACAAACACATATACATTTATAATTCATCAATAAGTGTTATAATTTCTTTTATAGGCATAAGTCTGTCATCAACTTCCTTAGCTCTATGATATCGAAGAATATCCTCTGCAGTCTGTTTCATAGCTGGAAATGCACTTCTTGTAAGCTGATTAGCATATATAACTATATTCACTCCATGAGCTGCCAGTTCTTCTTCTGTAATAACATTATATGAAGATGGTACAACTACTATAGGAGTCTCTTTATCTCTTTCACGGAATTTATCGCAAAACTCAAGTATTTCATCAGGTTCTTTTTTACGACTATGAATCATAATTCCATCTGCACCTGCTTTTACAAACGCAAACGCTCTTGTAAGTGCATCATCCATTCCCTTTTCAAGTATAAGACTTTCAATACGAGCTATAATCATAAAGTCATCTGTAAGTTGTGCCTTTTTGCCTGCTGATATTTTTGCACTAAAATCTTCAATAGAATCTTGTGTCTGAACAACTTCATTTCCAAACAATGAATTTTTCTTAAGTCCCTTTTTATCCTCAATAATAACAGCAGACACACCCATACGTTCAAGTGTTCTTACATTATATACAAAATGTTCTGTTAATCCACCTGTATCACCATCAAGAATGATTGGTTTAGTTGTAACTTCCATAATATCATCTATTGTACGTAATCTTGATGACATATCAACTAATTCAATATCCGGTTTTCCTTTTGCAGTACTATCGCAAAGTGAACTTACCCACATAGCATCAAACTGATCAAGCCTGCCATTTTCTTCAACAACCGTTTTCTCTGCAATAAGTCCCGTAAGACCACTATGTGCCTCGATTGTCTTAACTACAGGACACATCTTTATAAGCTGCTTTAAACGCTTTCTTCTATATTCTGGCATAGAAAGTTTTTCTTTTAATCTTGAATCTATTTTTTTAACTTCTTCATTATAAGTATATGGTATCTCAATAAGCTCACCACCATATTGAGACAAAAGAGAGATAACATTTTCCCTTATAACAGATTCCGTTCCTTCCTGCCAATTATCCCCATGAACAACATAGTCTGGCTTAAGTGAATTAATCACATCATCATACATTATAGTATTCTGAATTATAACATCATCTACTCCATCTAGTTCTCTATATAGCTTCACTCTTTCTTCAAATGATATAGTTGGAAATCTATTATAACGAATAAGTGCTTCATCCGTTAAAGCGCCTATGACAACTCTTCCATACTTGTGTGCTTGTTCAATAATATTAATATGTCCCTCATGTATTACATCTGTACAAAAACATGTATATACTGTCTTCATATATTTATCTCCTTTATTCATAGTACCTCTTTCCCAATTTAGTTATAATGTACCGGAATCATAACATTATTCTCTTCAAGTGCTTTTTTAAACACTTTGAAAAACTCTACAATATCTTCTTCATCTATTGCTCCTAGAGCACATAAACGAAATGTGTTAGTTGTGCTTATTTTACCAGGATATATTGTAAATCCATGTTCATAACAATAATCATGAACCTTTTCAAAATTCCAGTTATCGTCATCAGGATATATTACCGAAACAACAAGACCTGCCTGCCATTCTCTTTTAATAACATCTTTAAAGCCAAGTTCGTCAAGTCCTCTGTGAATAGCCTCAAACACACGCGTATGTCGTGCCCATTTAGCCTCTTCGCCTTCTTCCCAATATTCTTTAAGTGCCTGAATTGTAGCATAAATAGTCTGTACCGGTGGTGTAAAATGCATTTCTCCTGTTTTTTCAAAAAAATCATACTGAAGAAATAAATTACAATAATAAGATCGTTTAGGATAATCCTTTGATTTCTCAATTATAGATTTTCTACCAATAACATATGAAAGTCCTGTCATAGCCATAAGCCCCTTCTGAGCTGATGCCATGCAAAAATCAATATTATCTTTATAAACATCTATTGGTCTCATTGCATATGTTGAAGTTGTATCTACTGTAAATACAGCACCATATTTATGCGCAAGAGCACCTATTTCTCTTATTGGATTAAGAATACCTGTACCTGTTTCATTATGTGTTGTATGCACAAGTGCTATATCCGGATTATCTTTTAACGTCTGTTCTACCAGTTCAAGATCTGGAAGCTCATCTACCGCAAACTTTAAATCTATATAATCCAATCCATAATACATACATATTTCAGCTGCTCTCGTACTATATGCACCATTATTCACAATAAGTATTTTCTTTCCTTCTGGCAACAGCGAATTCATGCACACGTCAATATTAATTGTTCCCGAACCAGTAAATAATACAGATGTATACTCATCAAGCTTACCATGCACAATTTTAACTAAATCTTCCCTTAACCCTTTCATAAGAGAGCCAAATTCTTTCTCTCTAGGACAAATATCCGGTACAACCTGTGCCATTTTAACAGTATCAGTAGTTGTTGATGGTCCCGGATTAAGCAGAATATTTCGTTTTATTTTAATATCTTTTATATCCAACATAGCACTCCTTTTGTTCATTTAAGACTTTTGTCGTTCATTTAACTTGTATATATTACATTATTTTTAACACATTAGCAATATATTTTGTTTATTAATTAGTTGACTATTCATGTTGCGTTCATTAATATTCTAAACATCATATGTCTTATCTATGGCTTTTAATTCGCGGAATGTATCTATTTCAATAATATCTTCTTCCTTACATTCACGTACTTCAACACTATAATGTTCTTTATAAAACACAAGGGGAACCTGTTCCCAATATCTTTCTTTTCCACCAGGTTCATCATATGCCTCTTTTATGTCGTTACATAATTTATGTCCATCTTCCTCATTCCAATAAGATATGCCAACCATCTGCCAGCAATCAAGACCACCAACTTTTTCCTCAACTATAACGCCATCTTTAACTGTAAAACACCAATCGTCTGTACGATCTTTTTTTATTGCCAGAAAATCCGAAGAATAATGATATTTTTTTATAATTTTAGGATTAGAAATAAGCAAATCAGCCTCAAACACATAAGCATTTGACAACATATACCTTGCTACCAGCGAAGATGATATATTATTTGCTTCATTATATAACGGATTCTCAAGGAATCTTATCATCGGATACTTATATAATAATTGGTCAAACTGTTCTGCCAGATATCCTCTAACTATATATATTTCATTAATCCCTGCTTCAAGACAAGCATCTATAAGTCCATCAATAATTCTTTGTCCATGAACACGGACAAGAGGCTTTGGTGTATTAAATGTAATAGGTACAAGTCTGCTTCCAAAACCAGCTGCTATAAAAACAGCACGTTTTGCACGATATGGCTCCAACGCAGTTATACCTGCATTGGTAATATCGCCATTCTCCATATATCCAAGCTCATTAAGTTCTTTCACAATTTTATTAATTGTGCCTAAAGAGTATCCTGTTTTTTCTTCCAACTGTATTTGTGACAATGTTTTTTTTTCGTATGCCAAATTAGACAATACATCGAATTGTTTTCTAGTTAATCTATCCTGCATGATTATCTCCATCTTGTTAATATACTTAAAGCCTACATATAATAAAACTTCCTATTCCAAACTTTATTACTTATCTTCAGATGTTGTTTTGATGATGATATCATCACTCTCTACTTCTTTATTTTTATTTTCATCTATCCCCAGTTTTGAATCAATTTTTTTCTTAGCCTTTCTCCAATAAATTCCTGCAACAGCTCCAATTGCAATAACAACACCAGCTATTGCCTGAATTGCATATGTCATAACTGAAGGGTCAAGATAACCACCTACCATAATTGTTCCTATTGAAATCATAATAAATATCCTCCGTGTATTTATATTTTAATCTTTACAAATAATTATTGTAACATATCTTATTAATATGGTAAAGTTTTTTAAAATATGTCGCAATATGTTCTTTAACTATGCCGCAATATATTTCAACCATATTTTATAATCACATTTTATGTATTTCTTTATATTTCTGATACTTTTTTCATATTTTTTCATATTAAAATCTATTACACTTATATATAATTAAAATGAATTTAAAATTTAATTGATACATTTGAATTGCTACATTGCTATGCAATTTTCACAATTTTCAACCTTTCAATATAAAAAATGAGGATAAAGCATATGAAACCTATTTTTAACCCTTACCTTCCAAGTTACGAATACATCCCCGATGGAGAACCTCACATATTTAATAACCGTTTATACATATACGGAAGCCACGACCGCTTCAACGGCACAACCTACTGTGAAAATGACTATGTGTGCTGGTCTGCGCCTGTTGATAATTTATCAGACTGGAGGTTCGAAGGAGAAATTTATAATCGTAGGCAACATCCTCACAAAGAGGAAAGAATGTTGCTTTTTGCACCAGATGTTGTGCAGGGTATTGATAAAAGATATTATCTTTACTATTCTGTTGCCCACTCATCACGAATGTCTGTAGCGGTATGTGATAGTCCTGCTGGCAGATTTGAATATCTTGGCGATGTAAAAACAAAAGATGGACGAGTATATGGCATATCACCAGGTGATTATGTCCAGTTTGACCCAGGTGTTTTTATTGATGATGATAACAGCGTATATTTATACTCAGGTTTCTGTCCTAAAAAAACAGAAGATGAACATGGACGTATCATGCAGGGTGCTTTTGTATGCCGTCTTATGCCAGATATGATGACTATGTATGAACTTCCACATATCATTATTCCAAGAGATTTTAAATGTCCAGAAAATGCTGGTTTTTTCGAAGCCTCCTCTATGCGTAAAATAGGCAGCACCTATTACTTTATATATTCTGCACGCGTTAATGGACTGCATTATGCAACAAGCACTTATCCAGATCGTGATTTTGTATACGGAGGACGTATTCATTCCGCCTCTGATATTGGACTACGCGGTTACACTATAGAGAATACAGCATATCCTAACGGCAATACTCATGGCAGTATAATAGACATAAATGGACAGTATTATATATTCGACCACCGTTTTACTAACAATAGTTCTTATTGCAGACAGGGTGTAGCTGAGAAAATAAATATTGAAAAAAACGGATATATACATCAGGCAGAAGCAACAAGCTGTGGATTAAACAATACAGCTCTTGATGCTTGTGGTACATATCCGGCATATATAACCTGTCACCTAAGAAACCTCTCCTTAACACCTGATATAACTAAAGAAGACAGACTCTTACTTATGCCTTATGTAACACAGGATGGAGATGACAGGGAAGCTGGTGATGATCAATATATTAAAAATATACAGAATGGCTGCATAATCGGATATAAATACTTTGATTTCGATAAACAACAATCCAAAAAAATACTAATTAAAATCAATATTAAAGGTACCGCTAAAGGATACATAAGCATAACAACCGACATGGATTATGCAGATAAAGAATTTAAAGACTATAATAAGAACGCCAGCACATATATAGACATATCTGACACATTACACAATAATAATTCAGATAACTGGAAAACCATTGAGCTACATTTAAGCAATCCTTCTGGAATAAAGCCTCTTTACTTTATGTTCGAGGGCACAGGAGCCTTCTCTATAAAAGATTTCACATTTATTCCAGACTAACTATATAAAACAACTATATAAAACAAAATCCCTGCTATCTGGTATCACTACCAGATAACAGGGTACTTTTTTTATATAGCTCTATATACAGGCTTATTAATGATGGAATAATCTCATTCCTGTGAAGCACATTGCTATATTTCTCTTATTACATGTTTCAATAACATTATCATCCCTGATTGAACCGCCTGGCTGTGCTATGTACTTAACACCGCTCTTATATGCTCTTTCAATGTTATCACCAAATGGGAAGAACGCATCTGAACCAAGTGCAACATCTGTGTTTGTTGCAAGCCATGCCTTCTTTTCTTCTGCTGTGAATACTTCCGGCTTTTCAGTAAATACTCTCTCCCATGCTCCATCTTCAAGAATATCCATATACTCATCGCCTATATAAAGGTCAATAGCATTATCTCTGTCAGCTCTGCCAACACCTTCTTTAAAAGGAAGTGCAAGCACCTTAGGATTCTGTCTTAAAAACCAGTTATCAGCCTTCTGTCCTGCAAGTCTTGTGCAATGGATTCTTGACTGCTGTCCTGCTCCAATACCAATAGCCTGGCCATTCTTTGTATAGCACACTGAATTAGACTGTGTATACTTAAGTGTTATAAGTGCAATTATAAGATCAATCTTAGCCTGCTGTGGAATATCCTTATTGTCTGTAACAACATTATTAAGAAGTTCTTCATCAATCTTAAACTCATTGCGTCCCTGCTCGAAGGTCACACCATATACCTGCTTTCTTTCGATAGGTGCTGGCTTATATGCTGGATCGATCTTAATAACATTATAGTTACCCTTCTTCTTAGTCTTAAGAATCTCTAAAGCTTCAGGCTCGTAACCTGGTGCTATAATACCATCTGATACTTCATGCTGAATAAGCTTTGCTGTTGCAACATCACACACATCAGAAAGTGATATAAAATCACCAAATGAAGACATTCTGTCAGCACCTCTTGCTCTTGCATACGCACATGCTAATGCAGAAAGTTCACCTATGCTTTCATCAACCCAGTATATCTTCTTCTCAACATCTGAGAGTGGAAGTCCGACTGCTGCACCTGCTGGTGATACATGCTTAAAAGATGTCGCTGCTGGAAGTCCTGTTGCCTCCTTTAACTCCTTTACAAGCTGATATCCATTAAAGGCATCAAGGAAATTGATATATCCTGGACGACCATTTAATATTTCTACTGGAAGCTCACTTCCATCTGCCATAAATATTCTTGAAGGTTTCTGATTAGGATTACATCCATATTTTAACTGAAATTCGTTCATAATAATCTCCATTCTTGCGCTGCTTCTTTGCGCATCTTAAGTTTGTGCTGTGCACATTTTTCGCACTATTCCTCTATTCTGTGTATTTTTATACATTTTTAACCCATATTATTTATGTAAAAATACACATACACAAATATTTTATATTACTTATTCTTATTGATAATTCTTGTTTCGTACTTACCTGTCTTAATATCAATAAATCTGACAAAAAGTGATACCTTATTATCTTCATTAAGATTGTTCCATATCATATTAGTGAATGTATCAATATCACCATCTATCTTTACCCATGCCGGCTCACCTTCAAAGCTTGGAAGAGGATTTCCATCGTTCATATATGTATGGATAAAATGTCCTTCTCCGGCAACTGGTGCATCATAAGTAAATGTATATCTGTCACACTGGTCAGGATTACCATTGTGGCTCTTTAATATAGACATTGCATAGTCATATTTACCGTCATCAACTGTCATAAGACCCGATATTCTAGGAGTGAAATTAGGTGCATCAGGTTCAAACTCTCTTGTTCTTAACGATTCTTCAAATGTCTTTCCAGAACTCATAAGATCATAAACTGTATCTGTCTGGTCACCATTAGTAACTATTGTCTTCTTACCAAGTATTCTTACTGGTGCATATATTATAAGACTTGGATCCTCAAGCTTGCTTGGATCAAAAGCCTCTGTTCTTATGCCTTCACCATCTTCTACAAATACTCTGTTACGGCTGTTGGCACTTCTTCCCATAATGAAATACGCTGTTACTGCCTTACTTCCATCTTCCGATCTGCCAATAACAATTCCTCTTCCTGGATAAGCGCATCCTGATAATTCTTTTTCCAATGTTGTAATCTGCATATTAATCCTCATTTCTACGCATTTTATAAATCACTATATAGCCATGCCTTATGCGTTAAGACACTAGCTACACTGTTACCTGGATTGTCTGCTTCTTATATAACTGTTAATGTAAACTAATAAAACAACAGATATATAAAAAGCCGCCCATCCTGAGTAACCTTTACAGGGTTGCCCAGGCGGTCGGCTGATAAACATATTATTACTGTACTCCCTGTGGGTAATCCCACCACATATACTTACTTCAATGCAATGATACATACTTCAACACCATGCTGAATGCTCTATCTGATATTCTATATATGCTTTCCGCCAGTTGTACAGCTTATATCAATAGGTTACACTATATTAAGATATATTTCAATTATATTTTTCATAAACAATGTTAGCTATCAATAATATTGCCATTATTTAATAGTTTCCAAGTAGTTTAATAGACTTTGCCTCTTCTTCTATGCCTCTTAATGCATTCATAACCCTCGGATCATCTATATTTCCTTCAAAGTCAACGAAGAACTTATAATCCCACTGCTTTGATTCACTTGGTCTTGATTCTATTTTATACATATTAAGTCCATTATATATTATATGGCTTAACAGATTATACAATGTTCCTGCTTCATTAGCTGTCTCAAATACAATGCTTGTTTTGTTTGCATTTTTTAAGAACTTACGTGAGTTAGTTATTATGACAAACTTAGTCGTATTATTAGATAAATCTGCAATACCTGTCTTTAAAACCTCAAGTCCATATATCTGTGCAGCCTTTTTGCTTGATATCGCAACATGTGTTTTATCATTTTCACTAAGAAGCATTCTTGCCGCCATAGCCGTATTAGCCTGATTGATTCTCTGCCAGTCCTTATGTGTATTAAGGAACTTGTCACACTGCATAATCCCCTGTGGATGTGAATATACTGTTGTAACCTTATCTATATCAGTGCCAGAAAGTCCTACAAGAACATGATCTATATTTACAAATGTTTCCGCTATTATGTAGTTATCATACTCCTGTAAAAGATCGTATACTCCGACAACGCTTCCTGTCGTAGAGTTTTCTATTGGAAGCACACCATAATCTGCTTCTTTATTCTTAACTGCCTCCATAACATCACGCCATGTAGGCACATCATAATTATCACAATCTTCTCCAAAAAAGTTGCAGGCAGCTTCCTGTGTGTATGCACCTGGTATTCCCTGATACACAATCTTTACTCCATCTTTTTTTATCTCATCTATGGCCTCATATGGCTGTCTTAATGTCTGCCCCATTGCCTCTAACAGCTGATATTGTCCCTTTCTTGAATTCGCCATTATCTGTGAAAAAAGATCATCAATAGCATGAACATTTTCCTTATTTTTAACAAGCTTTGTGACCGACTCTATTTTTGCTTTTTCCCTTTCCCTGTCAAGCACCTTTTTACCTGTCTGTATCTTATATTCTGCAACTTCCTTTGTAAGTTTCATTCTCTGCTCAAAAAGTTCTACAAGCTGTTTATCTATTCCGTCTATTTCGTTTCTTATCTGTCCTAAATCCAACATATCTTAACCTCACTAAACAGTATCTATAATTTTTACATTTATCACTTTAAACTGATAAAACCATTGATATTGTATCATATTTTTTGTAATATGTAATTAGTTATTTCTTTAAATATTGGAGGCGCTTATGAAAAAAATTATAACAGCTGTCATCATAATACTTGCAGCTACAGGTATAGGTTTTGGTGGTTTTATGTATTATCGTCACCACCAGACAACCATGAACAACGAGAGTGCTGTTGGCAACACATCTGGCAACCTTATAAACGGGGGTCTTTTCTGCGAATATGATGGCAAAATATATTTTGCCAACCCTAATGACAATAACAAATTATACGTTATGAATTCTGACTGCACCAGTATCACGAAACTGAGTGAAGACAGTGTTGCATCACTTAATGTATGTGGCAGGTACATATATTATGTTAAGAATAACTTTAACAGCAGTACTATTGGCATGGTATTCCGTGGACAGCTTTTTGGCTTATACAGATGTGACCTTGATGGAAGCAACGCCAAAATACTTTATAATGACCGTTCCGGCTCTGCTGCACTCTGTGGAAATACTATATATTACCAGCATTATGATGACCAGACAGCCCTTACCTTCTATCAGGTTGGCATAGATGGTAAAAAAGAATCCAAAATCAGTGACACACCTTATCTGCCTGCCAGTGTATCAGGTGGAAAACTATATTTTTCAGACCCTGAAAACAAGCATCACATTTTAGCAATGGATTCAAAATCAAACAAGATATCTGATTATTATGATTGCAATTCTTATCTTGCAACAATGGTTAATGGTTATGCCTACTATATAGATCTTTCCAAGAACTATTCACTAGTAAGACTTAACTCATCAAACAAAACACTTGAATTATTATATGCTCCGGAATCCGGGAAAATAATTAATTATAATGTTTACGGCAACAAGCTTTTCTTCCATGTTGAAGGCGGAGATAAACCAGGTCTTTATCGTATGAATATAGATGGAACACAGGTTGAATATGTTGCTGTTGGTGAAATATCTGGCATACACTGCACACAACGATATACATTTTTCTCATATTACACTGACCAGACATCTTTATACAGAGTTCCTACCACGGGATCCATAACAAGTATAGAAGAAGTTACAATACAATAAATAATATGCTGTAAGGGGCAAAACATCCTTTGTCCCTTACAGCATATTATAATTACATCTTTGTTTTTATCTTAATTTCATTACAAAATCTAATACTTCGCTAATATATTAGTCTGGATATTCTGATGTTATTCCAAAATATTCTTCAAGCGATATCCAATCTCCATTATTATACAACTTTTCTGCAAGCTCTGTTCCAACATATCTTAAATGCCATGATTCATACTGATAACCCGTATATGCATCTTTCCCCTTAGGAAATCTTATGCAGAAGCCATATTTATAACAATTATTATTGACCCACTTTCCTTCACTTGTATACTGAAAACTGTCCTCTATTGAGTTAAGGTCAAAGCATAAGCCTGTCTGATGTTCAGAGTTACCAGGCCTTGAAGAGTATGTATCAGCTGCTGCCTTTCCATCCTTTGCGACATATCTGTTATATAACGATACCTGATAATCATATGACCTATATCCACTTGCTATATATATATTAAGTCCGTCAGCCGTTGCATCTGCCTGCATTTTTCTAAACGCTGCCATAAGATTCTTATCAAGGCTCTTATTACTTCTTGCCTCTGTGACAGGTGTTTCTGGATTCTCTGGCACAAATGTACTTGGAAGTGCATATGTCTTATTAGCTATTAAATATCCATCTATATAAGTTGCTCCATTTTTCACCTGAATATTAAAGCCTTTAGAAGTCTTTCCTATATTTTCAAATCCTGAATCACCACCACCTGCTGCAGAATTGTCGTTTGAACCAGAGGTATTATTTTCATTCTGCTCTGATACAGATTCTGTCTTATCTTTCACTGTTGAAGCTGTACTGTTGTTTTCTGTTTCTGTCATATTGATTCCCTGCTGTGTTGTTTCATTTACCACACTGCTGTTATTCGCTTTATCAGCAGATTTCTTTCTGTCTGCACATCCTTTTACTAGAAAAATTATTGCGATTGCAATTATTATAACAACAGCAATTAATGCAGCCTGTATTAATCTCCGTCTTCTTTCACGTTCTTTTCTTGATAACCTTCTTCTCATTGTATCCTGCTCCTTATTGATTAGTTGTATAGGAACGGTGCTTTTACGCTGAAATCACTGTCTGTTATTACATTTTTCAACGCAGACAGCTGTTTATCATCACACTTTTTTATAAGTCCTACTAGTCCTTTGGTAATCAGCCATGCACCATATTTATTAAAATGTGTATTTTCTGATATAGTATCTGGTTTATTAAGCTCTTTAATAAAATCATCTGGCCATATTCCCTTATTAACTCCCTGCTTAATAGATGTATATTTATGAATATCTGCACATCCTATTGACTCAAATAATTCTACCGAATATGAAAATAAATCAAGAACTACTGTATGTGTTTCTTCACCAATCTGTTTCATTGCCCTTATATACGCAAAATCATTTCCACCATGCAGTCCATTTCCATCTTTAATCCTTCCATCATCTGTAAACTGTGTACGTGCAGGTGCTGTAACAAGTACTGGTGTTGCACCATGTTCTCTTGCCATATCAATATATTGCTTTATAAACCACTTATAACTTCCCTTTTCTGCATTTTTAGAATATGGATAATATCCATCATGCGGGTATGAATTATTAACTGCTCTCACACTTTTTATAACTGCTTCTTTATCCGCTATTGATGTATCCTTCATAAGTGCTTCTATATACTCCGCAGGTATATAATCCTTTGATACCTTTTCCCCTGGTATCACCGGAAAACGTCCCTTTTCATCAGCTTCTCCAAGTTCAACAAGTCTGTTAAACATTGTTTTATATTCTTTAGTGGCATCATCATTATGACAGAACTCTATAAGAAGATAATCTCCTGACTTTATATTCTTTTCAATCTCATCGAATCTGCCTTCGTTAATAAACAGTCTTGAGCTTCTGCCTCCTTTTGCATAGTTAATAACCCTTGCATCTTTATTTACATAATAAGGCAGATATTGCCCCCATCCTGCTATAAACTCTTCATCTGTGTAATTCTGAACTATTGAATCTCCTGCCAGATATATATTCATAATAATCCTCCATTCCTGCGCTGCCTCCACATGATTTTATCACACTTACATTCAAAACGCTATTATAAACTTATCTTAATCTTTTAAACTTTAATATTAAAAAATCCAGACATATAATACTTATTCAGTTTTTATTCCGAATAAAATATCATATGCCTGGATTTTTTGTGTTTTATTTTATGACATACATGAATGTCTTTTCGACACTCTGCCCTTTACAGCATTTCATTATCATAACAATTATTCTTCATCTTTTTTATATTTCTTTTTGCCTGACAATGCTAATCCGGCTCCAAGTGCTGATAATGCTGCACTTATTGTATACCATATTGATCTTGTACTATCTGCTGTCTTAACGCTGCCATCTTCGCTGCTGCCTGCATCTGGCGCTGGTGTTGGATCTGGTGCTGGCGTTGGATCTGGCGCTGGCGTTGGATCTGGTGCTGGCGTTGGATCTGGCGCTGGTGTTGGATCTGGCGCTGGCGTTGGATCTGGTGAAGCTTTCTCAAGCTTGTTTATAGCTGCTGTTATGTTACCTGCAAGTCTGTCAGCCTCTTTCTGTGATATAACAGTTCTATCAGCTGCCTTTGCCTCATCAACTGCTTTCTTAACTTCACTAAAGTCCTTGTAATCTGCCGCATTTAAAGCTTCAGCCTTCTTTATTGTCTCATCAAGCACTGTAAAATCAGTCTTTTCTTCAGACTCTGTTGTATAATCCTTAGTGGATTCTGCATAATAGCTTTCAGCATTCCAAGGTGTATTAAACGCTGCTCCTTCTCCTGATTCTCTTGCAAATACCCCATTAACTGTAAGCTTTTCGCCTTCTGCCCTGCTTAACTGACGTCTGTTAACATTTACCGCGAAGCCCTTGCCATATGACTGATATTCATAGAACTGTGCTGATTCATGACTATTTCCACCCATATTATCATAACCATTTGTCTTAATATGGCTGTCCATATAGCAGTTAACATAAGTTACACATGCATTAGCTCTCCATGGTCTTCCAAGTGCTACACTATTATCTGAAACACTATTATCTTTCTTTAATAATCTTGAATTAATAAATACATAACCTGTTGATCTTGTACTGTCTGTACTTGCTGCTGTTACGTAGCCGTCTCTGTTTGCAACTATATCACAGTCATCAAATACAGCCTGTGCGCTGCCGAATATCCAGTCTACACAGCCTTCTATATAACAGTTCTTAAAGTACTGGCGTTTACCACCATCTGCCTGTAATGTATCCTGCCATCCTGTAAGCCTTACGTTATTAAACACAAGCTGGTCTGCTCTTGTAAGAAGAGCAACTGCCATTTTTCCTTCTATCGTTTCCTTAGGATAGTCAAATGAATTGGCTACTGTTATATTTTCCAATGTCACATTATTAGCTGCAGCCTCTATAGTTAATGAAGCGCTTCCAGATGTACCATAAGTATTGCCTGTTGCTGGATCTGTCTTTCCAGCTGCTGCGTCATATTCAAGTACTGTCTTCTGGCTGTCTTCACCTATAATAGTTATATATGGTGTTGTTATACGGACTTTTTCATGATAATTTCCATTCTTTACATATATAACTACCTGTTCCTTATTATCTGATGATACAGAAGCTATTGCATCTGCTATAGTTGCATATACTGGTTTTTCAGATACATCTGCTGATGTTTCATCTCTTGTGATTTTCTGTACTGCTTCACTCTTTGCTGCGTTTGCATCTACAACAATATCATACTTATCAAGTTTTACGAAATTAAATTTCTTATATGTCTTTACACCACTTTCATCTGTAAATTCAACTTTAACTTCATTTCTGCCTGACTTAAGCGGAATATCAGCAGATATTTCATCTCCTGCTGATGTCTTACCTGACATTATCTTATCACTGCCTGATGTAACAACATAGCTTCCTGCTTTATCATATGACCACTTAATATGAGCCTTTTTATCAATAACCGTATCATTAGATTTTTCAACAACTTTCATAACAGCTGCCTCTGAACCAAACATATACTCGCCTGTATGTCCTTTTGTAGCCATTATTGAAACAGCAGCCGACTGGTTACTTTCATTGTCAGTGCCTACTGCAGTTACTCTGTAAAAATAAGGCACTTCATTCTGTGCTGTACTATCTGTATAAGTTCCCTGTGTAGAAGTTCCTATCTGAGTATATCCTTCATTTCTGCTTTCAGAACGGTATATCTTATAGCTTACTGCCTCTGGTACCGGCTCCCATGTAATAGTATTAGAAGCATCTCCTGACTTAGCACTTATTTCTGGTGCAGTCATAGGAAGTGAGAACTTAACAGCCTCTGATTCCATAGAGTTCTTTACCTCAGTTCCACATATACCAGTTATTCTGAATCTGTAACTTCCTGTCTTTTCAGGTGAATATGTGTATGAATTCTCTGCTGTAGTATCAACCTCTGTATATGTTGCTCCATTATCAGTTGATACCTCGACACGATACTTTCCATCAAGCTCTGCTCCCTCACCATTCCATGAAACAGTTATTGATGAGCGGTCATCTGATACAACTGGCTTGTTTACAGCTGTTACTGTTGGTGCTACACCAGCATCCTTATAATAATCTTTCTGGTTATATAACACATTGCCAGCAGCATCCTTTGCCACCCAGTCAGTAATCTCTACTCCTGCACCTACAAGTGCAATTCCATATGATACAGCGTCATCTGCTGTAAGTACCATATCCTTCCACTTAAATTCCTTCTTATCAGAATACTTTGCTACTCCGTTCGCATCTACCTGAAGCGGCTTTCCAAGACTTGTAAACTCTGCTACATAACCTGCATCAGTTCTTGTAAATGTAACATTATATTTATTATTAGTTTCAACCTCATATTTTGGAGATCCATTACCTGAATTTCCATTAGATTTCATCCAATAACCTGAAAGTGCATCTGTATTAACCTTCTTATCATAGCCCCTGAAACCAAGTGATGCAAAAGCCATATTGTCTGATGTCTTGAATGCACCTACAAATACACCTGTTCTCTTTGCTGCACTGCCTGTTATATAATAATCTTTAATATTTAAGGTCATTGACATAGAAACGAGGTCCTTGTTTTCTGGAAGAAGAATATAACCTGTGTTAGAACCTGCATCACCCTTTGTCTGTGATATATATCCTTTTTCTGATGTTTCCTCTACCTTCATAACTGAACCAAGAGCTGATACCTTTAAAGCCTCTGAACCTGAGGTCTTTGGTTTAAATACATTATTCTGGTCATATAATACATTGCCTTCATCATCTGTCAGTACCACATCACTTACAGTTGCACTTGCACTGTTTATCGCAATACCAAACTGTGCTGCTGTATCAGGCAAAAGATAAGAATCTGATGACTTGAATGTCTTTTCGTTGATTACATCACTGCCTTCTTCTTTAAATGTAGCATAATAAGTATTGTCTTTTTTCTTCTCAATACTTATTTCATATACTGCATCCTGGTTTATAGCCATCTTTGGTGAGCCATTTCCAGCGTTACCATCCTTAGCAGGTGTCTTAGTATCATGCTTAATCCAGTAAGGTGATAATGCATTGCCATCTCCTGTGCTCCTGAATGAAACAGAATTATATAAATAATCGCCAGCCGTCTGGAAAGCACCTACATACACGCCTGAGTATTTTCCATTATCACTAACAAACGAATCTACCTTTAGCTTTAATGTCATCTTTGAGGCATCTTTAGATTCTGGGAATAACACATATGAAACATTGTTTCCTTTATCACCCTTTTTAGCTGTCATTTTGCTTTTAGCTGCACTCTGGTTAATAATAAGCTTTTCATCCTGCTGTGTTACTGATACATCATCTGTATCACCATAAGCCTTAAGTGAATATGTTATCTTAACATCCTCGACAGCCTTAGCACTTATAACTATCTTTGCAGACCTTGTTATACTGCTGCCCTTAACAACTATACTACCAGTTTCTGCATCGTAAGAATACTCATTTGCACTAAGCTCTTTATCACCTGCTGATACCTTAATATCCTTAGGAAGCTTGTATCCTTTATCTGCTTCAAGCTGTGTTGTGAAATCATTTCCTGCAACAGCATAATCAGCTCCAGACGTTGTAAGCTTATCAAGCTGATATTCAACATCAACAAACTCTTCATTCACCTGAATATTAGAGAATTTTGCTGTTGTCATATTTTCAAGATCATTGGCCGCCTTATTCGCATCTACAGCAAAGCCTACATATATATCCTGATTCATTTCAATAGTCTTTGAACCAACCTTAATCCACTTAACACCATCATCTGATGCATAGCCTGTGAATGTATCTCCTCTTCTAACAAGCTTAAACCATGTTCCGTTAAATTCTGCACCTGTCTTATAGTGAAGATCTCTTACAAGTGGTATTCCAGCTTTACTTGCTGATTCAGGCGAATCAATAGTTTCTGATATATCTGAAATATTTCCATCAGTTTTATCTCTGCCAGCAAGATAAGTTGACCATGTTGTTTCATTACTTATCTTAACCATAGACATACCAAGTGCTGCTGTTTTAGCGCCTTGATCAAGTGACTCCCTGAACATAACTCCTGTAAACACATGATTATCTACAATAGTTGATGAATCAAGCTTTGCTATAATCTCTGCATCACCTGATGACTTGATATATGTATACTGGAAATCATCGGTTTTAGCATCTGCATACTTACTTCCTGATACACTTCCTTCACTCTTTCCCAGCTTTCCAGCTCCCTTAACAGTCATAACTCCATCCTTATAGCTTGCAGTTCCTGCTACGCCTGGATTACCTATATCACTGCTTGTCCACTCTCCTGTTCCCGCAGTACTGTTAATATGAAGCTTGGATACTGAAGACTGTGTCTGGTTACCATCGTTATCATAGGCTCTTACTGTTATATTGTATGTTCCATCCTCAAGTCCCTTATAATCATATTTATAAGGTGCTTTATCAGCAGTTCCTACAAGCTTTATTCCATTATAAAACTCAACCTTAGCAATATTGCCTCCATTATTAGCATTGGCATTAGCAGTCACAGTAACTGTATCGCCTTCGCTATACTGTGCATTATCTTTAAGGTCTATAGTTACATCCGGATTAGGTGCTTTATAGTCTGCCTTTTCAACATTTTCTACAAGTCCGTTAAAATATTCCTCAACATATGCATAACCTGTTGCTTTATTAATCTTCTTGGAATCTGAACCATCGTTCGGATTAAGACCATGTGTTATTTCCCACGCATCAGGTATTCCATCCTTATCAGTATCGAAGGAGTCTTCTCTTACAGAAGCAGCCGCAGGATATCCGCCTACCTCATCCTCTGTATTTACATATCTTCCTGAATCTGTTCTCGTCTCAGCTACAACTCTTGCATCGATAGCATCACGATATGGATATGTTGCTCCTGCCTGTGTAAGCACAGGCTCATAACAATCCTTTGCTGAAACAACAGAAACACTGTCAAAGCCTTCTGCACTATAAGGCTTATCTGCCACCTCTGTCTTGTTTGGACCCTCTGTCACTCCGGACATCTTTTCACCAAGAGCGTTGTTTGCACTTACTGCATCATTACCCTCCATGTAGTTTCCATTAACATAGAAACCACCTGGCTTAGTTTTCTCACCCATGTCAACAACCTGGTTTTCAACCTGTTCTCTTGTACCAACACCTGATTTTAAATAATTATTAATATAATTAGTATAGGCATAACCTCCACCATAGCAGGTATTATATCCCCAGTTATATAGAACATTATTGCTTATCTGAAGTGTTGCTGTGCTTCCACCATCCTTAGTAGGATCACCCATGCAGCCTCCACCAACTCTTGGATTTCTTGATGTATGGTTTGCCATTAAGTTGTTCTGGAATACTACATTATCTCCTCCATATATACCGCCATATCCATGACGTCCCTTAGAGTGTCCTGATACTGTAAGGCTCTCTGATACTATACACCATTGTACAGTTCCATCCTTACCTCTATATGTAGATAATGTTTCATCTGTATTCCAGCTGAATGAACAATGATCAATCATAAATGTCTTGTTATCCCTGCCCCATAAAGCATCCATGGAATCACCACCAGTATGGACATTGGCTGCTCCTGGCCTGAATCTCATATATCTTATAATAAGATTCTCTGAGTTACTTATATTAGTATCCCAGCCAGAAAGTGTAATACCATCACCAGGTGCCGTCTGACCAGCGACTGTTATATTCTTTCTGTCACGGAATGTAAGTGTCTGCTTAAGTGCTATTGTTCCTCCAACATTAAACACTATCATAGTTCCGCCTTTATCCTTGGCGAATTCTTCTATACCATATCGAAGTGAACCTTCTATAGGTGTGTCTCCCTTCGCATAATCATCAAGGTTAGTTACAACATAAACATCAAACCCACGGCCACCTGTCGCGAATCTTCCTCCACCTTCTGCCCCCGCAAAAGCCAGAAGCTTATCATTTTCTGATGCAAATGCAAGTGTTCCTGCTGGAAGTGATATTCCAGATGTTGCCATAAGACCAGCCATAACAATAGCTGTTGCTTTACTTGCGTGAGCACGTCCCTTATTTAGTTTTCTTCTCTGCTCACGATTTTTACCTTCAGTTCCCATTGCTACCTCCCATAACGAAATAATCACCTTAGAATTCTGCTGATTTACTTCTTAAACAGCTTCCTTCTCATGTTTAACGGGTCTTCAATCCCTAAGTTTTATTTCAACCCTGATATCATCATAATATTTTCATAGTTATTTTCATAGATACAATACATTTTTATGCAAATTGTACCATTTTAGAACTTATTTTTATAAAAGTATTTTGCAAAACTACTTGCTTTTAGACCGGTTATAACTTATGATAAAAAAGCGGGATACATTTTTTTACATAATAAAATGTACCTATGCTAAATATTAAGATACATATATATCTGGGATTTTTCATGACACTATCAACTATTTAAGATAAGTTTTACACAAAGGAGAAATACAGACTATGGATTACAATATTCTTATTAATGGTATCATCCACCAGCTTTTTATACAGAATACATATATGCCAGATGATGATACCTTAACCATACTGAATAAGTATTTTAACAATACCAGCTTTACTATAACAGCCTTTCGTCTTACATCAGACAATGATTCTGATAACTACCAGCGTGAACTATCTAACCTTATTCCTAAATACGCTAAAAGACACTGTTCTTACCCTGTATGGTTTTACCGAACTGAGGATTATAGCAACCTTTTACTTTTTAATCATAATAATGACTTTAATGTAGAAAAATATATAAACGAAATAAACGTTTATTTTACAGACAGACACAAATGTTCCTTCCACTGTGGAATAAGCAGGACTTGCCATACCTTATCTGAATTCATATTTGCAAAAAAAGAAGCGCTTACATGTCTTGAAAAGAGCTTTTCAATAAAGTATCCTGACATTGTTTCATATAACAGCAGCATGACATTTTCTTCAGCAGATACATTTGAGTTTTATTATCCTGAAGCTGCTGCTGCCATTCTTTATAAAGCTGTTAAATACAATGACCAATCTGTAATAGACTATATTTTAAAAACTCTGTCAGATGAAAATCTTGTTATAAGAGCGGTTAGTCCAACAGAAATGCTTAAGCTGCATAATGCAGTAACTAACACACTCATGCAGTTAAATCCTGCAAAATATAACTTTTCTGACAATCTGCTGCAGCTTAACCTGCATATAATATCAGCACAGAAAGACCCTGAACTATATTTTAACTATTTATCAGCAGCATGCCACGAAATAGCTGACAAACTTGACTGCAACAGATCCATGCGAAAAAAGCTTCCCATACATGATATTCAGAACTACATTCTTTCCAACTATAATAATGCAAACCTGAATCTGGCTGGAACAGCTAGAAGCTTTAATGTATCGGAGGGCTATTTATCATCTGCTTTTAAGGAAACTATGGGAATATGTTTTGCTGAATACCTTGAAAATATACGTATTGAGAAAAGCTGTGAACTTCTTCGCAGTTCAACAGCTACTATTGTGGATATAGCAGAAAAGACAGGCTATAACAGCGTTTATTCATTCAGGCGCGCCTTCAAACGGCTAATGCATATAAGCCCATCTGATTACAGAACACGTACAACTACATAATAAAATGACATCAGGGTCAGATAGCATTGATTTTGTTCAATTCAATAAAATCAATGCTATCTGGCCCCTCATCATAGCCAGACAGTAATTTCACACTCTGCAAGACAATAATATCGCCACTCTGCTATACAGTAATATCGCCAGCAGTCTCACAGTTATCCAGTGAATCTCCGACATACACTCTGAACTGCCCTGGTTCTATAACAAAATCATCTTTTTTAACATCAAAGAACTCAAATGCATCCTTATACAGATATAACTGTACCTTTTTTGATTCACCTGGTTCAAGAAATACTTTCTGGTATGCCGCAAGCTCCTTTATAGGACGGTCCACACTGCATTCCACATCCCCGACGTAACACTGTATAACATCAGCACCATACATATCACCTGTATTCTTAAGTTCACAGCTTACTACTGCTATTGCCTGTGCAGCATTTTTATCATCACACAGCTTAACTGTTATGCTGCTTATTTCAAAGCTTGTATATGATAAACCATATCCAAAAGTATATGCTGGTTTTATGTGTTCTTTTTCATAATATCTGTATCCGGTAAATATGCCCTCTTCACAGGTAATTACATCTTCCTTTCCGGACTGTCCGTTTTTATATGTAACTGTATCCTCGATATTTACCGGGAATGTTTCTGGAAGCTTTCCACTTGGATTAACCTTTCCTAACAGAATATCTGCAAGGGCATCTCCTGTTTCCATACCCGAATAATAACACCATACAAGAGCCTTCACTCTTTGAAGCCATGGCATCTGTACAGGCGAACCTGCAACCATGACAACAACTGTATCAGGATTAATATCAAGCAATGCATTAATAAGCTCGTCCTGCCCATATGGAAGAACCATATCATGCCTGTCTCTTCCTTCAACATCATAATCATGGTTCAAGCCACCTATGAAAATAACTTCATCTGCGGTCTTTGCAAGCTCACAAGCTTCCTCTAAAAGCTTTTGTCTGTTTTTTTCAATTTCTTTTCTTAGCTTTTTATTATTTTTTTCATTGCCTTCCTGTCCCATAACCTGACGTTCAAGGCTTGCCTCCTGCCAGTTAACCTCATTAACATCTTTGTCTCCCGGGACATAATATCCAACAGCATATTGTATATCTACATTGCCGCCAAGAGCCTTTTTTAAGCCAAGAAGTGGAGATATTTCATATATAGCTTTTATCTCTGCACTTCCACCTCCATCGGCATGATTATGCTCTGCATTATGTCCGATAACTGCAATTTTTCTCTTTACTGGTGCTGCATTATTTTTTACCAGCTTATCATCTTTGCTGCCTGCTTTATCCTCACAGATCATTCTATAAGGCTTTATTCTGTCAGGACTTATAGGAAGAATGGCATCCTCATTTTTCAGAAGCACAACAGACTCTCTTGCTGTATCAAGGGCATCCTGCCAATGCTCCATATTAGAATATATGCCTTGTTTTCTATCAGTTGCTTCTGGTCCTATCATCTTCAGCCTGTACATAAGCCTTAATATATTTTTAACCTTCTTATCAACAGCTTCTTTGGACACTTCTCCTTTATTTACAGCCTTAATAAGAGGTCTGGCATAATGATAATTGTCAAAATCAGGAGTTACACTCATCTCTATGTCCATCGATGTACTGGCCGATTCCTTTGTAGTATGCACTGAACCCCAGTCACTTATAACTACTCCATCATATTCCCATTTATCCCTTAATATATCATCAAGCAGCTCCTTATTCTCGCTGCAATGACTTCCATTAACCTTATTATAAGCATTCATTATAGAATAACTGTGTGCCTTGCATACTGCTGCCCTAAAACCTTTAAGATATAGTTCATGCAGTGTTCTTTTATCCACTATTGTATCAACGTACAATCTGTTTGTTTCCTGACAGTTAAGTGCAAAATGCTTGACACATGCTGCAACATCATTCTCCTGTACACCATTAATGAATGGCACAACAAGCGTTTCAACTATATATGGATCTTCGCTCATATATTCAAAATTCCGTCCACATAAAGGATCTCTTTTAATGTTTATCCCTGGTGCAAGTATAACATCCTTGCCTCTGCCTCTTGCTTCCTCTCCAAGATTTCTTCCACACTTATATGCAAGCTGTGGATTCCATGTTGCAGCCAGCGCGCTATTACTCGGTGCATAAGAAACATAATCATCCGAATATCCTATTGGCACCCACTTATCATTATAGAATTCATTTCTAACACCCATAGGTCCATCAGACATTGTAAGTGGCGGTATTCCCAGCCTTTCAACTCCCTTTGTCTTAAAGAAGCCTGCTCCATGAATCATATCTGTTTTCTCTTCCAGAGTTAACTGATTTACTATGAATGTAATATAATGTTCTCTTTTCTCTGAATCCGGATCCCACTCCGGCTCACCTTTTAAACTGACATTATTTTCTTTCATATGCACCTTCACTTTCTGTGCAGTACATTCTGCACACTCACTTTCATTTTCTGGTTCTATAAAAGAATAGCATACTCTTCTCCTGATTTCAGCTTTATATTCTGATTAAATAATGATTTATCTTCTTTACTCATTTCATTGAAATTCTCATTTTTAAGTATCAGCCCGAATTCTGTATCTCTTAAAGCCGTGATTTTAAGCTTTATATAAAAACCATCCTTCATGTCAGTCTTAAGTCCTTCTGTACCTGTATTAATGCACCATTCAAGTGAATCTATTCTTACTCCGGCTCTTGTCATAAGTCCGCATACCTTTCCCTTTGGAATACGGCTGCTTAGCGCTGGAAATAATTCTATTGTGCTTCTGTCAGAATAAACAAGCATTTCATTTACAATACCAGCTATACCAAACAATGTATCTGTACATGCTACGCCCTTGGCTCTGTTTGTATTATGGTCTGTAAACAATGATGTATAGAATATATCACTATGTACTAAAAGATTAAGTATGTCATATACTGCTTCTGAATTCTTAAGCCTTGCCTCAACTAAAGCCTTATGTATCCAGCCATGTGATGCCGTATCGTCTTTTCCTGTATTCTCACGATTTCTGTTAACTATCGCCTGACGGCAGGCATCTGCAAGACTTGTATCATTCTGTGTCTGGTATGATGGCCATGCACAATACAGATGGCTTATATGTCTGTGGGCATTATTTTCCTTATATTCCTTCATTGACCACTCACGTATAGCACCGCTCTTGTCAAACTGATACTCTGGAAGCTGTTCATCTAACAGCTTTGCTTCTTTAACCCTGTCCTTATAACCTTTTTCTTTTAATCCGGCTTCCATATCTATGTACATTCTTACGATATCTTTTGCTGCCGCTATATCCATAGCTGCATTCGCTGTTATTGCACTCTTATATCCAAGTGGTTTGTTTTCTGGTGAAAACGAAGGAATAATAAGATATTTTTCTCCTTTTTCAAGGCATGATTTTCCCTTCTTATAACATGCATTACCTTTACAATCTGTATAATATTCGGCACTGCATAACTGCTTCCAGAAATTATAAGTCTTTCTTAAAAGTGGAGCCAATATATCTTTTCTTACATCAAATGTATCTTTACCATACATTTTTATGATATCTTCATCCTTTGCTGTTATTTTAACATCACCATAACAATCCAGAAATTCTACGATTGGAAGCAGCATCCAGCTGGCACCTGCATTCCAGTACTGGAATGGATAATTCATATCATATTCAACCATCATAGCTCTATGTCCGTCTGTATTAACTGGAATTAAAACTGCATCCTTCATTCCATATACCTTAGCGGCATTGTTTTCCCAGTCATCTATCTGACGCATAATAAACCATATATAACCTGTTGCCGCCTCATACATGTTACCACTATTCATTCCTGATACCTGTATATTCACATTAGCATCCATAGTGTATGCATTACGCCATAAAAGATTCCATTCTCCTACACCCGGTCCATTCAATCTTGGTGCCGTATGCCCTGCACATGATATCATTCCATATCTTGCATTATTGTATATTCTTTCCAGAAGCTCTAAAACTATGTTTTTTTCTGATTTCTGCCTTTTTAAAAGTGCTTCATTACTAACAATAGTACTATTCTGTCGTCCTAAATCCAAAGAAACCCTACTATATTTTTCTTTACTCGATAATTCGTGTTTCTTTAACATATCCTGATATAAAAATTCATTATCTTTTTCTGATTCTGAGCCACTTTGATGTACATATTTACTGAATACATTATCTATTCTGCTTATGCATTTTCTTACAATACCATATTCTTCTATATCAGTCCCAACTTTCAACTCTTCGCAGGTATGTGTCCAGTCAAGATAAGTCACAAGAACAAGCTTGTCCGTATCTGTCACCTTTAACACAGGAGCACCATCGTCAATACATGCATAGGCCATATCACTCTTCATTCTGTCAAATGTCTGTATACGTCCACCATTAGTATATACTCTGGTAACTCCGGCAAAGCCTCCATTTTCAAGCTCGCTTCCCTTAAAAGATGGATAATGTGCAATAAAGCCTATCATATCCTCTTTAACGAATCTTAAATATTTCATTCTTCTTTCAGACGTTGCAGCATTGTTTTTCCCAGTTCCGAACTTATGTATTGATTCAAAATCTTCTATAAAAAGCTTGATCCCGAAATCCTTTATTCCACTGATAACTGTAACAATAACATCATCATCGCAAGCCACAAAGGTCTTTCTTTCTATATCTATGCCATCAGCTTTAAACTTAGTAACTATTACCGCCTTTTTCAGATCTGTATATCTTTCATAATCCGTTACTTCTATATCCTCAAAAAGCGTTTTTCTTTCATCGTTATGGGCTACCTTAAGCATTTCTATTCTTAACTGCTGACCAGGATGATGACAATACATATTAGTACGTTTTCTATTATGTATATTCCATGTATCATCCATATTCAAAACAGCCTGCCTTGCCTCTTCAAGCTGTGATGTAACCTCTCCTGGTACATATCTTGGTTCGTCCGATGGCATGACAAATTCTACATTCTGATATATAAGATTATCATTTAATGGTGCACAGGATTCTATAACACCTATATGTCCATTTCCTGCTATCATGCCGTCATGCCAGGCAACATCATATAAATCATATTCTCTATATGGAATAATTTCTGTATAACCTTCTGAATATGATATATCCTCTTTCATACACATTCCTTCCTGTCTACTGTTATATCCTTATACTTTCTTTATATCAGGCACTGTTTTGTCCTCATGATATTTATATTATTTATCCAACTACAGCTTATAATTCTCATCCGGATTAATATCCAGCCAAACTCCCGATTCAAACACACCATCACCATCTTCTGCAAACAATGAAAACAATGTTCCCGTAAATGTCATAGTTCTTGTACCCTCCGTGCTTAAGCCGGCATTCAGACCTGAACCTATCTGTTTATAAGCTATTTTGGCATTAACATCTGTTGTATCAGACAGTGCATATGAAAATGTATATTTTTCCCTGTCGGTATCAATTTTTATAAGAAGATTCATATTTTCTTCTTCCTTGCTTAAAGGAATACGTGAAAGCTCCACTCCCATGTCGTGGATATGCTTATAAAAACCAATATACTTTTCACCATGTTCACATCCAGCATATATTTCATAATGGTAATCATTATTATAATATGCTGCTATTCCTGCTCTTGCTGCATTAGATTTTCCTATATTAACAACAGCTTTTAATGTTGTTGTAAACTCTGGTTGTTTGAATGATAATATTGTTGGTGACTTTCCTGGTTCATTAAGTGAAATATCTGTTCCCTTGAGTGTAAGTCTTGTGTTAACACTATCATAAATATAATGTGACATATCCGGATTTCTTGTAAACTGTAATCTCTTATCCAGCTTAGCATCAGAAAAATCTATATGTACACTATGGTCTGAATATAACATAGGCTTTCCACTTTTACTGTCTATGTGTATATTCTTTTTACTTTCCTCATCTTCAAGTCCTGGAAGAGGTGCATCCATAACAAGCTCTATTGTCCCATTTCCGTTGTATCCAACAACCGGCCATCCATCCTTCCATGTCACTGGTGCAAGAAATGTCTCTCTACCAAGATTATGAAGCAATGCATGACTGAATCTTCTTATTCCAAGGAATACAAGCCACCAGCTGCCATTAGCATCTTCTACTAAATCAGCATGTCCTGTTGCCTGGATTTCTGACTTCTTATACTCTTTATGTGATATTATCGGATTGTGTGGACAAGGTGTATATGGTCCCCATACTGAAGCAGACCGCTGTATAGTCTCTCGATGTGCATATTCTGTTCCACCCTCTGCTATCATAAGATAATACATGCCATCTTTTTTATATATATGTGGTCCTTCTGCACACTGTCCTCCACAGCCCTCACTAATAAGATGTTTATCTGATAATATCTCACCTGTCATTGGATTGATTTCAAAGGCTACTATTCCACGCACACCATCAAGTATTCCTGTTGAACAGTAATAACATTTATCATCTTCATCCCAGAATAATGAAGGATCGATACCTCCTTGATCTATCCACGCCGGATCTGACCATTCTCCATCTATATTATCTGTATGCACAACAAAATTCCCTTTATCTGTTACATTAGTTGTGATCATATAAAACATACCCTTATGATAACGGATTGTTGGTGCATATATACCACCTGAGTTACGGCAGCCCTCTAGTTCAAGCTGTGAACGTCTGTTAAGACAATATCCCTTTAATTCCCAATTAACAAGATTCTTACTATGATATACTGGTACACCTGGAAAGAATTCAAATGTAGAATTAACAAGATAGAAATCGTCTCCAACACGACATATACTAGGATCAGGATTATATCCTGGAATAACTGGATTCTTAAAAAGCATAATATACCTCCCACTTTTATATACTATATTTATATGATGCAAGGTTAAAAAAGCCCTTTATGCTTGCAAATAAGACTCTTGACCATAACATCTTTATATAAATTTATAGTAATTATGATTGAGAATAAAAACAAGGGGAAAAATTATCAGAAATTGGAGATTTTACAGAAATTAGTGTTTAACACACATTCGATTGGTGAACGTACGACATAATATAAGTGAAAATCGGTCCTGTACATACATCATCGATGCCAGAAGTTTCAATTGGATATTTCTAAGACTTTTCTTATA
>ERZ772969.99-NODE-99-length-92805-cov-34.511450_pt1 | contig 92805 bp, 82 predicted proteins | sample MGYA00511676_ERZ772969 | MGnify/ENA primary metagenome ERZ772969 (study PRJEB29015, sample SAMEA2737651) | human gut metagenome | biome: human gut; feature: human-associated habitat; material: faeces | place: China | collected 2012 ... | reverse complement strand
CCTGTGATGAATCATACTTTAAAAGATGAGCTAACATCTTAGGGCTTGTTAAATCGTTAATAGCGACTACTTCATATCCTTCTGCACCGAACATCTGTCTGAATGCAAGTCTACCGATACGTCCAAAACCATTAATTGCAACTTTTACTGACATAAATTAAATCCTCCTAAATATTATTGATTAATTGAGTTTGTTAATAAAAAATCAACTACGATGTATTGTACATAATCTAATCCAAAATATCAAGTGCAAATTGCCTTTTTTTACAAAATATACTTAATTTTTTGTAAAAATTTTAACAAACACACTGTAAATACTTTTTAAATTAATACAATTACAATTATGATGAAAAAAATTTTATACATATTAATCACAATTCGACGGGCATTTATACCAGAGAAACCGCAGACTAAATGTTAGCTCTGGTGCTGTGACAAATGCCATTTTGTGATGCCTGTATTTTTAAGAAAAGATAAAATAAAGCTGCTACACTATGAATTATTTACACAATATAAGGTCCGGTAATAAATTAAAATCCGCTATATATTATATAACTTCAACGTAACAGCCTGTTTTTATTAAAGCATTATTAAATTATTTGGTTAATTCTTTCTTTATACATTCAGCTATATTGTTAGCATGATCTGACATTCTTTCAAGATTAGAGAGAATATCAAGAAAAACAACTCCATTAGATGGTTTACATTTTCCCTGGGAAAGTCTCTGTATATGCTTATCCCTTAATTCTTCTTCTAATTCATCCACACCATCTTCAATACGCATAACCTCATCAGCAATACTGCCATCCTGTAATTCTCTCGCTTCAACAGCCTTTTCAAAGCTGTGATATACTTTATCACCTATAAGACGCAGCTCACTTGAACCGTTTTCTGAAAATACAATATTATTTTCTATCTTATATTTTGCTAGCTCTGCAAGATTTTCAGCGTGATCCGATACTCTTTCTATGTCAATTATGGCATGAAAAAGGTTGTTCACGAGAAAATGCTGTTTCTCGCTAATGGAAAGATTATTAACTCTTATAAGATAATCTGTAAGATATTTTTCATACAGATCAACCTTATGCTCTATCTCATATACCTTATCTATTGCATCCTGATCATTAGTCTGGATAGCCTGCTGTGCATATGCAATATTAGACAATGACAGACGTCCCATTATGGCGACTTCTTTGACAGCACGTTCAACTGCTACTGATGGCTGTTCTAATATTCTTGAATCAAAATGACGTGATATCTCTACAGCATCCTTATCATTAGAATCAACATCAGTACTGATTGAAGTATCCTTCTTTTCCATTATGATAAGTCCTGAAAGCTTAACAAGCTGGTTAGCAAATGGGAACATAACAGCCGTACATGTAATATTAAAGAATGTGTGGAATATTGAAATCTCAACACTATTAATATTATAAGAAGCAAGCTGTGGGAATATCATAAATAGTACAAAGCCAATTGTACCAAATAATACAGCTCCTGCAACATTAAATAACAGATGCATACATGCAGCTCTCTTAGCTGTTCTTGTCGTTCCGGCACTTGAAATAATAGCGGTTACACATGAGCCAATATTCTGTCCCAATGTAATATATAATGCCGCATTTGTAGTAACAATCCCGCTTATTGCAAGTGTCTGCAATATACCTACAGATGCAGATGAACTCTGTAAAATAGCTGTTACGATTATACCTATAAGTATTCCAAGAAATGGATTACTTCCAACCACTTTAAATGCCTGTGCAAAAATAGGTGCATCCGTGTAAGGGGCAATTGAACTTGACATAAAGTATAAGCCCTCAAATAATAAACCAATACCTACTATAATCTCACCAATATTTTTAGTCTTGCCTGTTTTTGCAAAAAGTATTACAAAAGCTCCAATTCCTATTAACAGAGGTGCATAAAAAGATGGCTGCATTACCTTAACAGCATCACCTAACTGCCCTAAAGATACAATCCATGCTGTTATTGTAGTACCAATATTGGCACCCATTATAACACCAACAGCCTGTACAAGGCTCATAAGTCCTGCATTAACAAAACCAACCACCATAACTGTAGTGGCGCCACTGCTCTGTATTATTGCTGTAATTAAAGCTCCGACCAATACTGCCAGAAGCCTGTTTCTTGTAAGATATCCAAGCAGCTTCTTCATCTTACCACCTGCTGATTTCTGCATACCATCAGCCATAATGTTCATACCGTACAGGAACATTCCTATACCGCCCGCAAATTCAAATAAACTACTAACGTACCCGATATTCACTTTGTCTCCCGTCTGCACTAATATTTTACTGCTAATGAAAATTTATATCAATATAAGTCCGCTGTTAATACTATGATGTAAATGTCCCCAATTATGAAGTCTTCCTGCTTTAAACTAATATTTTAAATTTTTATCACTTATATTATATAAAATGTAAAATCTGTGTGCTTTTTATGTAAAATTTATTTAACATTTCCTTTACATAATAACAATTTAAAATAATATTTTCAACAAGAAAACTTAATTCTGACAAGATATTATTAAATTTGACAATAATATGTGCAAAAAAAATAATAATATGTTACACTTTGCTTAAGTTTTGTATTTTTGTTTAAGAAATGGAGATTTTTATGTTACATAATAATAATTTATCAGATTTTCATATCCACTCTTATTTTTCATCAGATTCCAAGGCTGAGCCGGAAGATATTATAAAGACCGCTATCAGGCTGGGGCTTAAAAGAATATGTTTTACTGACCACAACGATTATGATTATCCTTTAGAGAATGGAAATGTTGTATTTCAACTTGATTTTGACAGCTATGTAGCACATATAGCACAGCTTCGTGATAAATATTCAGGCAAAATCGACATATATACCGGTGTAGAACAGGGACTTCAAAAGCATCTGTGCAGACGAATTGATGAGTATGACAAAGATGGGCTTCTTGATTTTATTATAGGCTCATCCCACCTCGTATATGGTCAGGACCCATATTATAAAGAATATTGGGACAATCATTCTGTAAATGATAGTATTTTAAATTACTTCCAGAGCATAGCTGATAATATCAATTCGTGCCATAATTATGATGTATATGGTCATCTGGACTATATTATAAGATATGCTCCTAATCAGGACAAAGACTATAACTGGAAAGCGTATTCTGATATAATTGATGATATATTAAAATCCCTGATTAATAATGGAAAAGGAATTGAGATTAATACTGCAGGTTTAAAATACGGTCTTAATGAACCAAATCCGTGTCATGGCATTGTAAAACGTTATAAAGAGCTTGGCGGAGAGATTATTACAACCGGTTCTGATGCTCATTTACCTGAACATATTGCCTATGATTTTAACATAATAAGTGATTACCTTACATCGGCAGGTTTTAAATATTATACAATCTTTTCAAAGAGAAAGCCGGAATTTATACATTTATAGTTTAAAAAAAGCGAATTTAAATAGCTATTATCAATACAAGACTTTATGGTTTTATTTCTGTTTGTATATCCGGCAAAGGTTACACTATGCATGGATTGCAGAGCCGCTGATATAAAAAAACAGCAGAACTGACCAGCGGCTCGCAGCAGGATCAGCCTGCGGACTCTTAATGATAACAGATAATAAATATTTTATCAGAAATTGACATTTTTATGATATTTGTACAATTAATAAATACGTTTCCATCACATTGATAATTTTCTAAGTTCATATACATCCTTTCGCAGACATTCAATTACATAATCCATCTGTCCCCTCGTTATCTCTTCATTGATGGTCAGTCTGACTGTTCCATGAACAAGTTCATCATTAAGACCTATAGCGCGCAGTACATGAGAACCCTCTTTACTTGCCGATGAACATGCCGAACCGGCAGATGCGCAGATTCCCTGCTCATCTAACATGGCAATTAAGGCAGCGCCATCAATATTTTTGAAACAGAAACTGCAATTATTAGGCAGACGGTTTCTTATGCTTCCATTTAACTTAGAACCGGGTATCATTGAAAGAACTCTGTTTATCATATAATTTCTCAATTCACTCTCGCGGCTTATCCGATGCTTTCTGTTATGCATTGCTATCGCTGCCGCCTTTGCAAATCCAATTATGCCTGCGACATTTTCAGTGCCAGAACGCATGCCATTTTCCTGTCCTCCACCATTAATAAACGGTGTTTTAAGAGTTCCGTTTCTTATATACAAAAAGCCAATTCCTTTTGGTCCGCATATCTTATGTGCACTGGTACTAAGCATATCTATATTCTGCCTTTTTACATCAATAGGTATATTCGTATATGCCTGCACTGCATCTGTGTGAAATAATATATTCTGTCTTTTTGCAATTCCTGCAATTCTTTCAATCGGCTGTATGGTTCCTATTTCATTATTTGCAGCCATAACAGATATAAGAAATGTCTCCGGTCTAATTGCCGCTGCTATATCAGCCACATTTACATTTCCATATTCATCAGTATCTACATAAGTTACATCAATTCCGTTATTTTCAAGATACTCACATGTCCTTATAATTGCATGATGTTCAATCTTAGTTGTTATTATATGTCCATTCTTATGCTCGGCAGCTGTCATTTTAAGTGCCCAGTTATCAGACTCCGTACCACCTGATGTAATAAATATTTCATTTTCATCTGCATTTATAGATAAAGCCAATGTACGTCTGGCCTGATTAATTTCATGTCTGACATTCTGTGAAAATGCATAAATTCCCGATGGGTTCGCATATCTTATATCAAAATATGGAAGCATAACCTCTGCTACCTCAGGACGTACCTTAGTGGTCGCAGCATTGTCCATATATATCATTATATACACCTCTCCCTTATCCTTTTATATTAATATATTCAGATTATATATATGGGGTGTTTTAATTTATACATTAATTCTATTAACGTTTGTTCAATAATTATTGGAGGATTTTTAATGAAATTAAGTCTGAAAAATTCAGTTTTACGTGGAACTATTATACTTACACTGGCAGGAATTTTAACTAAAATAATAGGTTTTTTCTACCGTATATATCTTACAAGAACCATCGGAGCTGCCGGAATGGGACTTATGCAGCTTACCATGCCCGTAGCAGGAATTGCCTTTGCAATATGCTCATCCGGCATACAGACAGCAATATCCAGATTCAGTTCTGCCGCAGCAGCAAAAAATACATCTGAAAACACAGGACAATGGTTGATATATGGCCTTCTAATCTCACTTCCGGCATCAATTATTCTTACTTTACTTACTTACACATATTCTGATTTTATTGCAAAAAGAGTTCTTCTTAATGCACAATGCTCATCCTTAATAAGATTACTTGCGTTTACTTTTCCATTTTCATGCTTTCACAATTGCATATGCGGATACTATTATGGATATAAAAAAACAGCCATTCCAGCGTTTTCCCAGCTCGTTGAACAGATTATACGCGTAATGACTGTATATTTATATTCTAAGATATGTTTACAAAATAATTATCCGGTAACAGTTACCGGTGCATTTATAGGAAGTCTCATAAGTGAAATAGCAGCTACAATTTTCTGTTTTGCTGCGATATTCTCCAACAAAAGCTTCAAACTCAGATTAATCCGTATCAGCGTATTTTATGACGGACTTAAAAAAATGCTTGCTTTTTCTGTTCCACTTACCTTTAACAGACTATTAATGCATATATTACAAGGCTGTGAATCAATATTAATTCCTGCACAATTAATACTATATGGTTATTCACAAAACGAAAGTATAAGTATGTATGGCATACTTACCGGAATGGCTCTTCCATTTATACTTTTTCCTGCAGCTCTGACCAATTCATTATCAATTATGCTGCTTCCTGAAGTATCAGGAGCCCAGTCCGCCGACAATAATACTTCAATCAGGCTTACTATCGGGCGCTCAATACATTTCTGCCTCGCCCTTGGAATATTTACAACATTTTTATTTTTGTTTTATGTAGGACGCATTGGCAGTATAATTTTTAATGAGCCTTCTGTACATATGTTCATTCTTGTATTATGCTGGCTATGTCCGTTCTACTATCTTACAATGACACTTTCAAGCATACTTAACGGTCTTGGGCATAGCACACTTACATGTGTACAGAATATTGCTGCAATACTTGTAAGAATTGCTTTTCTCATTATAACAGTACCATTTTACGGCATTGCCGGATACCTGTGGGGGTTGTTATTATCACAGATAATAATATGTATTCTGCATTATATCTCTCTTTACAGATTATACAGACCTAATACATCTCCATTTAAAAATATAATACTTCCTACATGTAATTCGTTGTTATGTATAGGTATATCACTCATTGTATATAGAATATCTGAAACATTTACAAATGAGCTTATATGCCTATGCATTGCCACTTTCACTGCCGGACTTCTCTTTATTATTACCTCTTGTGCTATTCACTATTATAATTCCGGCAGATACAAGAAGTAACGCACTAAAATATCTAAGATGCCATATATCCTCATGTAATACAATTCCTGCAAGGAATATTCCTGAAACCGGAATAACAAAATTATATATACAGATTCTGCCAATCTTATTATACTTAAGCAGAATAGTCCACAATGTAAATGCAACTGCTGACAGAAGCGCAAGATATGCCATAACTACAATTCCTGCTCCTGTCACAGTATCAAAATGTCCGCCTGCCACAATGCCGGTTATCATCAATATAATGCCGCCTATAAGCAGATTATAGCCTGTTGTAATTACTGAATCAACCTTTTGGGTTACATATTTACTCATAACTCCGGATATACTAAAAGCCAGTGCAGCAATTATTACAAATCCTTCACCTAAGATTGATACATGTGTCGAGGTCTGTGCTCCCGGTCCTATTGTACATATAAGCACACCTGAAAAACCGATAATACATCCAATCACTTTATTATAATCAAGTCTGTCATTTTTATATATAAAATGTGCAAGTATAACGGAAATAAATGTCGTACAGGAATTAACTATCGAGCCATTTGCCGCAGCACAGTTAGCTACACCTATATAAAAGAAAATATACTGGATTGTAGTCTGTACAATAGCAAGACCTGTAACAGGAATAATATCTTTCTTTTTAAGAACCGGCAGCTTTTTATTCATAAATATGTATACAATAAGCACCATAATTCCGGCAATCACAAATCTTATACCGGCAAATAAAAGCTTAGTACTCACGCTGTCTGTTATATTAAATAATCTGTAACCAATCTTAATGGCAGGAATAGCACTTCCCCAAAGGCAATTACATAATACCGCAATAAGAACTACTACAAGTCCATTTGTCCAAAATACAAAGTTATCATTTTTTGAATTCTCATTCATCTGTTTTACCACCGTAATTTAAAGATATATCTGTGTCGAGAATTGCCGGTTCATTATCCCACTCTTCTCTACGTTCATCATATTCTTTTTTTATCCATTCTATAGCATCAATTCTTCCATGTTCGCTAAAATCAAATTCCCGTGTCGTCCTGTCTGCTTCATTAACAGCCGAATAACAATATGGCCCCTGCCATACGGAAACTGATAATATATAATCAGGCTTGTCACCTGCTCTTCTTATTATGTATCTCATTCCGTGATGCTGCCCACTATACACACCACCATATACAAAAAAATTAAATGGAAGAATCTCTTTCTCATCAATCATACTACAATATACTCCACAGGCATTTATTTAGATGCCATCTTTTTTATATCATTAATCATATCAAGATCTGACTGTGTAAGCTTTACATTGGTACATAAGTTCCTGCCGTCAGTTGTAGTCACCTTAAGTTCGACTATTGTTCCCTCTGTAATATTTGTATTCTTTAAAGCACCTAAAAACATAGGAAACTTTGGATGATTACTTACAAACCTCTGCCAGTTCCCTCTGAACCTGAATAAATCTGCCGGATTCATACTTTTCTCCTTGTATTATATTGTAGTAGTTTTTAAAGACCCTCTCCAAGGTCTTTATTACCATTAAGTAATAGTCATCACTATAGGAATTTTTAATGTCCCTTGTTATAACAACATACAATATGTATTTTGCACTGAATATTCAAGATTCGCAAGCGAATCCTGCTGCGAGCCGCTGGTCAGTCCTGCTGACTTTTTAAAAAGCTAAAACGATTATACAGTTCCCACCACTGCCGGATAACCGAATATTTTTAATACAATTCTCCACATCCAGTTAATAATACCGCTATCAACATAAGACAGTATATTATTAAATGATCCAAACCAGATAAGTATAAGAAGAAACAATGGAAAATATCTGCTGTATCTTCTTATCTCACGCTCAATATGTACCGGAAGTAACGAAAATAATACATTAGAGCCGTCTAATGGTGGAATCGGTATAAGATTGAACACTCCCAGACCTACATTTATCATTGAAATATAGTAAAAAAGATAATAAAAATATCCCGAAACACTTCCTGTTCCTGTATATCTTGCCGTAAAATACATACCTATCAATGAAATAAATGCTATAATAAAATTCATTAAAGGTCCGGCAAGTGCCACAAGACAAAAATCGAGCTTCTTATGCTTGTAGCTTGCTGTATTAACCATTACAGGCTTAGCCCAACCCATATGAAATATAAGAAGACATAATGTACCCAACGGATCCAGATGCTTAAACGGATTGAGTGAAAGTCTTCCACTTGATTTTACATTTTTATCACCGCACAGATACGATACAACAGCATGTGCATATTCATGCAGAACAATTGCAATAAGTGTTGCCGGTGCAGCATATATAAGCGTATATATTATATTATTCAAATAACTGCTTCTCATACATTCTCCATTCTGCAGACATTTTTCTTCTGCCATCAATAACCATTTATTTTGTCCAGAAACAAATAGCCGTGCCTGTTTAATCTAAATTAGTATACAGATTTAGCTATTTTCTATATTTTTGAGTTTCAGTATAACCCCTGCAATATATATAAGGGAAATAATTAATGGTATAGCACATACAGCAACATTTAAAGCTGTAACTGTATCAGATATAATAAAAACGATTATTATATTGAGTATGCATAACGATATATATATCATTCCAAGTGTTTTGAGTTTATCAGTATACTCATTATCATCCGCATTCATAAGACCCCGAAAGCCGGCATATATACTATATATACCAAATACCATCATATACATTCCGCCTGCACTTATATATCTCATTGCTCTTAATACTGCTTCATCAGTATCAGGTGTTACCGAATTAAGTAACATTCCATTAGACATAAAGTAAAAGCCGACAAATACTATAATAAACCCGGTAAATATTGATATGCCTCCTGAAAACTTAAGGAGCTTTTTTCCTATTGACATTCTGTTAATCCTCATTTCTCTCTTATCAAGACATAACATTTATATTACAACAATTTGAATATTATATCAATTAAATAAACATAAAATATTCACCGGTATTTATTTTAAATATATATAATATATCACATGTTACATGCCGATATATTACACAACAATATTTAGACTATTTTTACAAAGGAGCCGGTAAAATGATTACAATTAATGCAAGCACAATTACTAATAATTTACTTTCCAATAATAAGTTTTCATATAAAATAACAAAACAGGGCTATGCTTTTAATACTGATGCAGAAGAATATTCATATAATGCAGAAAGCCTTAAAGAAAAACTAAGACATTTAAAATATTCAGATAAGTCAGATGGAGCAGATTCTTCAATTATTGCCAATGTGAAACAATTTGTATCTGAATATAATTCACTAAAATCTAACATTTCTGAAATTGATTCTACAGACAGACTTACAAAATACATAAAAAAGTTCGACCAGCTTATAAAGAATAATTCTGATGCGTTATCAGACATAGGAATTACAAGGAAATCCAATGGCCATCTTGAATTAAACGATACCACCCTTAAAGCAGCCACTTCTACTAAGTTAGAATCTTTATTTTCCAAGGAATCGGATTTTATGAACAAAGCTGAAAATTATTCCAAAAAGATATATGATGAAACTCGTCTTTGTATGCAAAAGACATTTATTGAAGGTGACTATTCCGGTACTGCCCCGACTGAGTCTTCTGTAAGAACTCTTGCAACGGCGCTTCCGTCAATTGTATCATGTGCGGACGTATTATCCAAGGGCAGTTATAATACCTCTAATATAGATAATTTAAAGGAACTCATTAATAATTTTATTAAATATTATAATAAATATGCTGACGACTACCAGTCAGCTGCAGATAAGCTGTCAACTGATGCAAATGCCATAGCTCAGACGTTAACAGATACTTCTAAAAAATATGAAACACTTCTCAACTCTGCCGGGATTAATGTAGATTCTTCTACAGGCAGATTATCAGCAGCTAATCCAGACGGAACATCTTCTTTATCAGATGATATTGTCAGTCTTGAAGCTGTATTTGGCAGTTCGGCTGATTATATTAATACAGTTAAACAGACTTCTGAAAGTCTTTTTAAAACAATTATCGGCGGAGATTCTTCTGATATTTCGATAGATTTTTATGCATAATAATAAATTTATTAAACATGTTCAGATTTAATATATATATACAATTAATGCAAATCTTTAACTAATCAACGTTCTATGGTTCAGACAAAATATTTCAGTCTGATGTATACGCTGTGCGAAGATTGCAGAACCGCTGATATGCTGATATAAAAAGTCCGGCATATCAGTGGTTTGCAACAAAATCCACAAGTAAATCTTAAATTAAAAAGTTCTCAAAATGGATTAAACATTATATTTACTGCCAATCATACGGAGTTACCTGATACACATAATAATTGAGCCAGTTCGTATAGAGATTATTGGCATGGCTTCTCCATGAAAGTCTTGGTTTTCTGTTACAATCATCATCAGGATAATAATTAACCGGAATAGCAGGTTCTAATCCCTTATCTATATCCCTCTTATATTCTGAATCAAGTGTATATCTGTCATATTCAGGATGCCCCATGACAAATATCTGCTGCCCGTCATCTGCCATGACAATATATATACCTGCATCATCTGAATCTGCAAGCACTTTCAAGTGCGGATTATTAAGAATATCCTGTCTGCATGCTTCTGTATGTCTTGAATGAGGTGCCATAAATATATCATCAAAACCTCTTACAAGTGGTTCTTTTCTATTCATAACCTTGTGTCTGTATACACCTGATAATTTAGATGGCAGCAGAACCTTTTTAACGCCAAAATGATAGTATAGACCTGCCTGCGCTCCCCAGCATATATGAAGTGTCGATGTAGTATGGGTCTTAGACCATTCCATGATAGTCGTAAGTTCCTCCCAATAATTAACTTCATTAAATTCCATTTTTTCTACAGGTGCACCTGTAATAATCATTCCATCGAATTTTTTCTTTTTTATCTCATCAAATGTAACATAGAACTTTTTAAGATGTGACGCCGACGTATTTTTAGATACATGGGATGCCATCTGCAAAAATGTAACATCTATCTGCAAAGGCGTATTCGATAACGCCCTTAATAACTGTAATTCTGTATCCTGCTTAATCGGCATAAGATTTAAAATCACAATCTGTAATTCCCTGAAATCCTGTGACATAGCACGGTTCTCATCCATCACAAATATATTTTCTTCTTCCAGTTCAGCCTTTGCCGGCAAATCACTTTGTATCTTAATTGGCATTATAATTACCACCTTTCCGTTATTGTGTATTATATAAAATATCACATATCTTTAATACCTGCAAGATTAAGAAATTCCTCTTCAGTTATAACAGGGACTCCAAGCTTTGCTGCCGTCTTATTCTTAGAAGATGAAGATGTACTGTCATTATTAATAAGATATGATGTCTTTCCCGTAACTGAGCCTGTTGCCTTTCCTCCAAGCTTTTCAATCAGCTCTTTTAATTCACTTCTGTTACCAAAATGGTTAAGAGAACCTGTTATGACAAATATCTTACCGTCAAGTATATTGGTAGCAGTACTCTCATCTTCTTTTTCAATATCCAGCTCCTGTAAAAGCTCCATGAAATTTTTTTTGTTATCTTCATCTTCAAAATATGCCGCAAATGTATCCGCAATAACAGCCCCGACTCCATCAATTGCTTCAAGCTCCTGCCTTGTACAGTTAATTATATTATCAACGCTCTTTAACTGCTTTACAATCATTTTCGCATTAGACAGACCGACATTGGCAATCCCAAGCCCATATATGAATCTGGCAAGAGTTGTCTTTCTTGAAGCATTGGCAGATTCTATAAGCCTGTCATAAGATTTCTGACCGAAACCATCCATTTCGATAATTTCATCATGGTATCTTTCAAGGTGATACAAATCCTTAAAAGTCTTAAGAAAACCTTTCTGTATGAATTTTTCAAGAGTAGCCTCTGATAATCCATCAATATTCATAGCATCCCTTGAAACAAAATGTGCAAAACTCTTCACATGCTTTGCCTGGCACTCAGGATTCACACAATAGAGTGACTTTACATCATTAAGCTGTTTTATCTGTGTAGGTCCACCACACACAGGACATACATCAGGTATCTGTATATTACTACTCTGTGTAAGATTAGCTGCTATCTGCGGAATAATCATATTGGCTTTAAACACCTGAATTGTATCTCCAATACCAAGCTTAAGTCCCTCCATAACGCTTATATTATGGACACTTGCCCTGCTTACTCTTGTTCCCTCAAGTTCAACTGTATCAAATATAGCAACAGGATTAATAAGACCTGTTCTTGACGCACTCCATTCGATCTGTCTTAATGTTGTATCGGCTGTTTCATCCGTCCACTTAAATGCCAGTGAGTTACGCGGAAACTTTGCAGTTCTTCCAAGCGAGTCACCATATGCAATATCATCATACAATATTACAAGACCGTCTGATGGAAAATCATTGTTTACAATTGCCTTTTCAAACCAATGCACTGTATCTTCAAGATTACCGGCTGTCACTTCTTTATATTCAACCACATCAATCCCTTGTGTTTTTAACCATTCAAACTGTTCTTTTCTGGAATTCTTAAAATCAACATTTTCTGCAGATACAAGATTAAATGCAAAAAAATTAACATTTCTTTCTTTAGTAATCTTATTATTAAGCTGTCTTACTGAACCGCTGCACAGGTTTCTGGGATTCTTATATTTTGCATCCGCCTCTGGTATCTTTTCATTGATTCTTTCAAAATCAGAATATGTTATTATGGCTTCCCCTCTTAATACAAGTTTTCCCTTATATGGAATTATTATCGGTATATTTTTAAATACCCTGGCATTATTAGTAATAATTTCGCCTACCTCGCCATTTCCTCTGGTAACAGCCTTTAATAATTCACCATTATCATATGTCAGAACTATTGTAAGACCATCGAGTTTCCATGACAGCAATGCCTTCTGGTCACCAACCCAGCTTATAAGCTCCTCTACACTTTTGGTCTTATCGAGACTTAACATAGGACTTTCGTGCGTCTCTTTTGGAAGTTCACTTAATACCTCATATCCTACATTAACTGTCGGACTATCCGATAACACACAACCTGTCTTTTTTTCCAGTCCTGTAAGCTCGTCATATAATGCATCATATTCAAAGTTGGACATTATTTCCCTTCCCTCTGAATAATATGCTTTGCCTGCTTTATTTAATAAATCAACTAATTCCCTGATACGTTTCAAATCTTTATTATTATCCATAATAATCCCCATTCTTAAAAATCTATAGATTACTCTAATTAAGCATACTAAGCAGCCTGCTATATTCTTTATCAGTTACATTCCTGTAACTTCCTTCCTTCAAATCACCAAGTACTATATTCATTATTCTTATTCTCTTTAAATCGACAACCCTGTATCCAAGATTATCACACATTCTTCGTATCTGCCTGTTAAGTCCCTGTGTAAGTATTATCCGGAATTTTCTTTTACCATCCTTATATACCCTGCATGGTAGTGTTGTCCTTTCGAGTTCTTCAAGGTATACTCCTTTTGACATATTTTTAACAAATTCATCATCAATATCTTTATTAACTTCCACGATATATTCTTTTTCATGTCCATTTGCCGAACGGAGAATCTTATCCATTATTTCTCCATTATTAGTCATCAGTATGAGTCCGTGAGAATCCTTGTCTAGTCTTCCTATCGGATATATTCTTTTATTATATCCGATATAATCTACAATATTATTAGCTCCCTGACTGTCTGTCGTTGTACATACTATACCTGCTGGCTTATTAAATACTAACAATATCTTTTCTTCTTCAACTGATATATCTTTGTTATCTACCTGTACTTTCTGTCCATCAGATACTTTATCACCCATACCTGCAATACGTCCATCTATACTTACACGTCCTGCTTCCACAAGTCTGTCTGCCTCTCTTCTTGAACAAAAACCTGCCGCACTTAAATATTTATTTATCCTTACTTCCATTAATATCATTTCCTCTTTACAATCTGATATGTTTAATTCCCTGAATTATTTATTTTATCAAAATCAATAAAAAAACTCAAGGAATTAATCATTGTTTAATATAACAGCGTTTAATATAACAGGAATTAATCATTATTTAACATGACAGTAATTATCAAAACCAGTTAGAAATTAAACAATCTTACTCTGGACATATATTAATAAATATTATTTTGTCCTTGTAATATTCCCCTGATTGTCTATTTTCCATACCTGTATACTTTCATTATCAGCATAATCTTTTAATTCATCTATTGAAAGACGACCAGTTGTATTGTACCACTCATCATCTCCCGGCGTTCTTTTTATGATATCAGCATTATAGGAGGTGGAGGCTGCTTTGACTACATGTATTTTCCGTTTCTTCCACTGTGCATAAAGCTTTACCTCTGAACCATTTACTGTTGTTAGGTTTTTTACCTTATCTGATGGATTATATGCTGTTCCTTCTCCATCTGCCCTTGTATTCCAGTTTAAGAAAGTAAATCCTAATCTTTCCGGTTTTGTATCAGGAAGTGTTACTTCCTCATCATATACTGCGTGGACTGGTGACGGTACATGCTTTACTGCCGCTCCTTTGTTTCCGTCAAATACTATATCATATTCTATAGGCGAAAGCTGCTCATCCCACATGGCATACATTACTGTATTCTGTTTAAGCTCATATTCGCTCTCCTGTGCAAAGCGGCTTCCTTCCTCACTGTTTTCTGCCCATACGACAAAGCTGTAGGAATGTATATATCCGTTTTCATCATATTCAGGCTTTTCACATCTGGCAAGTTTTAACTTCTTTCCCTTTATGGTATCCAGTGCTGAAGCATTACAATAAGCTGTATCTTCTACCGGTACAGTTGTCTCGTTTTCTGTGCCTCCGTTTAATACATAGGAAAGTGTTACGCCGGCTGAATATAATGCATAGTAGTCCCTGCTTTCAGATACCGTTATTGTCCTTGTATCAGGAGTTATCTGTGCATCTGTTGCACCGTCTTTATTTATGTCCTTTATACTTGTATATCCGGTAGATTTATATTCTGAAACAAGTCTATCTGTTCCTGCAGGTGTATGTGTCTGTTCCGCCTTGTTATTATCCGGTGTTTCCTGTATTTCATATGGCTGTATTGTCTTATCAGTGTTACCGGTTATATCCTGTACCATCCGGGATGTTTTACCATTACCTGCACTGCTGGATGTTTTGGTTGTACTGTCATTTTTACTGTCAGTTGTACTATCGGTACTGTCTGATGCCTTACTGTTTCCTGATTCGGCAGTGCTTACGGCTTTATCTGAACCCGTACTTTCTTTTGTTTTGCCATCTGCCGGTGTTTGTGCTACTGTAGTTTCTTCCTCTTTTCCTGCTGTATCCGGCATAACGGCAGCAGACTTATCCTGCATGTTTTCAGGGCTTATGTTTTCCCCATCAGTCCTTTCGTTTTCTCCGGTCTTGTTTATGCTTTCTGCCTTTTCTTCGTTAATGTCTTCGATGTCATATGTTGTAACCGTATTATCTGCCCAGCCTGTATAATCTGCTATTTCCGGCACTTCTATATCTGCACCGGCCTCATTATTATACAGTTCTGCCGTTCTTGTTGTTGTTCCCTCACTGTCTGTAAATGTTACCGTAATCTGCTTATAATATACTGCATAATACGTTATGTCTGATGTTCCCATCTTCTGCCTGCCTAACACATCCTTTGCATCAGGACTGGTATTCCAGCCTTTGAACTTATAATTATTAAGCTTCATTGCCCTATAACTGTCAAGCGGGATATCCGCACCGTAATAGAACTGTACCGTTATATCTTTACTGTCACCGCTTGCATGGCGTCCTCCGTTATATGCCGCATTAAACGTCACATTGTGCTTTATTCTCTTATAATACAGCTTAATTACCGTACTTCCTGTTACCAGTGTCTCACGTTTTGTACTGTCCGGGTCATATTCTATTGCTCCGGCTTTTATAAGGGAGTTATCCTTTAACTGTTCACTCTTTAAAAGGGTAAAGTACTCATACTTAACCGTCTGTGTCTTCTTTGGTGCTGCCGGATATTTTCCATCCGTATCCATTACATAATGCTCTATGGTTACGTCTGCCGTTTTCTTTACCGCATTGGCTATCCTGTCCACATATATAACCGGCATTGTAAATTCATAAGGGTTGGTGTATTTGTCTGCATTGCCTGCTTCGTTGCTGGTCCAGCGGCTGAAACTGTAGCCGTCTTTTACGGCTGCTTCTATCTTTACGCTCTCGCCCCAGCGGTATTCATTCTTTGAGGACTTATCCGTATAGCTGTAATGTGTCACACCGCTTATTCCGGTCTTATAGCTTAACTTCATCGGATATGTCTTTCTGTTGTAATAATATGTTATTACGTTATTCTCCGGCTTTGTGCCTATTGTTATTGTGGCTGCCTGTGTTATCTTATCTTTTTTATTGGTTGTAGGGTAGTAACGGCTGTCTGTCATTTTATTGACTGACGGATTGAACTTATCTGCATCCGTTTCTTTCTCGTATTTAAGAAGCGGAGCCGATACTTTTGTGCCGAAGCCTGCCTTTCCCGTTACTGTAAGGTTTTTCTTTTCTGTGTAAGTTCCGTCTGCGTTCTGCCAGTAATATTTTACTGTATATGAATATGATATGGCTGTTGTTGTGGCTTTACGGTTTACATCCGACTGCGGCATTGTAAAGTCATACTTCTTATTCTTTACGTCGCTTACTCCTGTCCATTTGCTCCATGTGTAGCCGTTTTTTACGTCTGCATTAATCCTTACACTTTCACCCCAGCGGTAGCTGTCCTTTGTCTTGCTGTCTGTTATGCTGTAGTGTCTTACCGCACTTATGCCTTTGTCACCTGATATGTTTATCTTATATGTCTTTCTCGGATACCGGTATTCAATTATATTATCTGATGCTTTGCTGCTTATCTTTACCGATTTAACCGCAGGCTGTGTGTAGCCGTCATATTTCTTACGCATGTCTGCTATGGTATTTCCTATTGCAGCATTTCCTGTCGTGCTTTCCCTGTAGGAATATGTTCCGTCTGCGTTCTGCAGATAATGCTTTATTGTATAAGCGGCGGTTGTCGGGGCTTTCTTTTTCCAGTGTGCAGTGTAGCTTCTGTTGCCGGTGCTTCCTTTCTTAACTGTTACCGTCTTTGCCTGTGTATTTAAGCCTGTTCCTGTCCAGCCGGTAAATTCATAACCGTTTCTGACCGGGTTATTCAGTGTAAATGTCCCCGTCTGTGAATTATATGTCTTAGGGTTGCTCTTTCCTGCCGGCAGTGAACCGCCGTCAAGGTTATAACTTATGGCATATTCTTCCGGTGCCGGGATTTCCCCTTCTGCCTTAAGTGTTACGTTATAGCTTGGCATCTGGAAACTCATGTTCTTATCTTTCAGTGATGCAACTGCATAGGAGCCATCTGCATTTCTTACGACTGCTCCTCCGCTTACATAAAACGCACCATATGCATTTACTGCTATTCCGTTATATTTAAAATCTACCGCACCGTTGCTGTAATACCACCAGCCTGCCTCGTTAAATGCAAGACCGGTATAATTAAGGTCAATGCTTCCGTTGACAAAGTACCACCAGCCGTACTCATTTGATGCCATGCCGGTATAACCATAATCGGCGTTTCCGTTTATCTTTGCCACCCATCTGCCGTTTTCATATACTGCCTTGTAATCAAACGAGTTGCTGCTTCCTGATATTCCGCCATCTGCACCTATAAGCGACCAGCCGTTAAACTTACCGCCGGCTGCTTCCTGTGCCGATATGCTTACCCGTGTTCCCGGTTTGTACGTGCCTGCACCGCTTACTGACTTTATGTCGGTATCCTTCGTAAGTGTAAGGGTGTTTTTGCCGTAATCTCCCTCCGCCTTAAGTGATATGTTATAGCTTGGCATGTAGAAAGTTATCTTTGAATCCACACCCACATCCGATGCATTAAAATCAACATACCCGTTTTTGCATTTGAAAAGACCATGTGAATTAACGGCATATTCATTGTATCCGAACTCTATCTGTCCGTTATGCACGAACCACCATGTTATTTCACTGCTTCCCTTTACCCTTTCATTTCCGGCAAGACCGGTATAGGTAAAATCAATTTGTCCGTCACGTACAAACCACCAGCCGCCGTCAACTGACTCAGCAAGACCGGTATATCCGTAATTTATGGCATTGTTCCCACGGTTCCTTACAACATATCTTCCATATGAACCGTCATATGCAAGGTAATAATCCCTTGAATTGAGTGTGCATGGTATGTACTCATCGGCACTTACATAGGACCATTTACTGAAGCTGCTTCCCGGTGACGGTACTGCATTAAGTTCAACATAATCACCCGGATTGTATCTTCCTGCACCGCTTACATCTGTTATCCTGTCATCATGTGTAAGTGTTACCGCCGGCTTCCACTGTGCTTCAAACACGGCATCCCTGAAAAGTGAATCATAATACTTTCCGTCTGTCATCATTGTGTTAAGGTCTGCATTGGATATTATTGCTCCATATTCCTTACCTGCCGAAAGCACTTTCCAGCCCCGGAACTCATAGCCTGCCCTGTAAGGACTTCCTACTGATATGCCATATTTCCTTACGTCCGTCACGCCCAGTCTCTGCCATGTTATGTCCGATGTAACATCTCCATACGAACCGCCGTTGAGCTTGAACGTGTATGTGAACGGCTTGGATACTATGGCAAAATGACGATATTTTGATAATGCATCTTTATCTAAGTATGTATCCATATCCGCTCCATCTGACGTATTACCCCTGTTCATTTTTAATATAGGCACTATCCAGCAATCAGCACCATCCTGCATTGCCACCCTTTCCGGTGCTTCAAAGTCCGTCACTCCGTGGTCTGAATATCCTACTCTCCACGAATTGGTGACATCCCTGTAGCCTGAATTGACAAGGATGTTACCGCCATTGTTATACTCAATCGGGCACCAGTAAAGTGCCATTCCTGCACTTCCCAACTGGCTTGCACCACCGTTAAGGCTGTATCCGCCTGTTGTAACGTCAACAGATGTGTAGTCCTCACCTGTTGCAACTATTGATAATTCCTGTCCTTTGTGGACTCTTAGTTTTCTATCTAATGTTATTCTTGAATTAGTTGGAAGAATTATATGATTGAAATATCTCTGTCCGAACTCAAGCACTGAACTTGTATTGATTGTCTGGAAGCTCCACCTTCCGTTTACAGCATCATCATATATATCCTGATACTTCCTTCCGGTATTAAGGTCGTTGCTTTCTTCGAGGTCTTCCCATCCTGTACCTACTGGGTCAGCATATACGCTGTAAGTTCCCGGTATGACAATCAATACAACTGCCAGTACTAATAAAGATATAAGATTTTTTAATCTCATGGATTATATCAGCTCCTTTCTTATGTGTGGAAAGAAAGATGCCATGCGTACTGCTTATACATACTGCATATGTACTCCGCCTTACTTCCAATGCACTAAACCGACGCATTCTGCTGATATAATTAAGATACGGTATATTAAAATCTGTTTATAAACGAAAAATCCGTAGACAAAACCCGTATGTATATGAATACGGTTATCAAAACATTCATTTATAAGATTAACATGATTATTAATGTCTTTAGAAATATGTCTTTACAAGGTATATAGCCACATCGCCATCATAATCCCTTAAGTTGAGATTACTTCTTACATGCACATTTCCCGCATGATACCTCTCACCGTCCGGGCTGCCAATATGTGCTGTAGTCATCCAGTCTCCATTAACGTCATCATTAGGGCTTGAAACTCCCCTGTCTACATAATAATAATCTTCTGTCATCCTGCCGTTTTCATCAACATTTACGGTAACAGTATCCGTGTGGATTAAAGTAACCGCATCAAAATCATACCAGCGTACATTTCTTTCCATTGTTCTTTTTGTTTCTTTTACAAGTCCGTTCTCTATAACCTTGGTTATGGTTATATTACCGTCCTTGTAGCTGTCTGTCTTTGTACAGCCAAAATCAACTGCTCCATCTTTTACTATCCATTCACCCATTTCATTTGACACATAGCCGTTGAAGCTTCTGTTAAGCCTGCCGTTTTCCAGCTTGAACCAGCCGCCGTTGTATTCAACAAGTCCGTTATTGTCAGTGTCAAGGATGCCGTCAACATAGTAAGACCATGTATCTGTTGTATCATCATATACAAGACCGTCAAGTACTGTATCGTTGTCAGCTACATATACGGCATATCCGTTAGTCACATCATATATCTTTCCATCATACTGGCATCTTGCCGTGTAACCGAAATCTACAGTACCGTTCTTCATCATCCAGCTTCCGTACTGGTTAGCTGCAATGCCATTGAAATTAAAGTCTACAGCACCACCAGCCACTTTCCACCAGCCGAACTCATTTTCTGCCATGCCTGTAAAGTCAAAGTCCACCCTGCCGTCAGTTATCTTCCACCAGCCGAACTCATTAGGCTTAAGGCCTGTGTAGTCAAAATTAACAGTGCCGTTTTCAAGATACCACCAGCCATACTGATTGAATGAAAGTCCAGTGTAACCGAAGTCTACTGCTCCGTTAGTCACATACCACCAGCCGTACTCATTTTCTGCCATGCCTGTGTAGCTAAAGTCCACAGCACCACCTGTTACTTTCCACCAGCCGTATTCATTAAGTGCAAGTCCGTTGAAACCAAAGTCAACTTCTCCGTTGCTTACTTTCCACCAGCCGAAGTCATTTTCTGCAAGTCCGTCGTAGTTATAATCAATCTGACCGTCTGCGTTTACACAGTGCCATGTGTCACCGTCTAATCTTAAGCTGTAGCCTGTGCTGTCTGCGTAAGACTGGTGTTCAAAGGCGTAGGCTGTTGTTGGAGCTAATAAACCTGCCGGGTTAAAGCCTGTTCCTGTTGTCCCTGTAACTGATATACCTGCTGTTACTGTTAATGCAGCTATGGCTGCGGCTGTGAATGATTTTAATGATTTGAATAGTTTTTTCTTAAGCATAATATGCCCCTTTCTTTTAATATGTACATTATATATGCTTATTATATACTATAATAAGCAAATTTAAAATATTGCACAAATATTTCTGTATTACAAAGACATACTCTCTTTAATTGGTCTAAATACATTCAAACCATAAATAAGATGAATTTATTTTTGTGCATTTTTCTATATATGCTCATTTATAGTTATATTTTCACATTATTTAACACAAAGTATATTATTAGCATATTAAATAATGCTAAGATATAGAACATTATAACATATCTATAAATATTATAAAGAAATTGTTTTAAAAACAACAAAAAAACGTAATATATATTGCATTAAATAAAATAATATAATATTATTAATAAGATGTTATCAGGATTTATTTATGATACATACAGACTGTACATATAGCTTAGTGGATAAAGCGTTCGCCTCCGGAGCGAAAGACCATGGGTTCGAATCCCATTATGTACATTTATAAAATTAAGATTTTCTAATAGATTTTACATCGTAAGCATACCATTTGCTCTATCATATGTATATACTTGATCTGAAAGCACTTCATCAGGTGACACTTCCTCGGTATTCACTTCGTGTACCATACTTTTCAAATCATTTATGTTATATAGCTCTCTTTTGGGAAGAAGTATTACCTCATGTATAGAAGATGGCAATATATATAAATCACTTTCAACAGAATCCGCAAATTCTTTCAATACATTATCATATAACATACAGGATGCTCCGTTTAAACGGCTTTCATTAGTCAGAACAAACATATCATTTTCCTCAAGTCCTTTTAAATCATCATATGTTACATCACATAATTCATCTGTCTTTATTTTTTCCATAAACAATGAAGCCATGGATTGAATAGAAAAATTAAGAAGTTTGGGTGTATTTTCATATGCTGCACGATATATATCACTCTCTGTAACTTTCCACGAATACATATGTGTATTATATATAAGTGCTGTTGCACTCATATCCTCAAATTGTTCAATAAGACAATAATATACAACAGCCATATCTAATATCTTCTTATGTGGAATCTGTTCGAGCAGTTGTTTATTACGTTCATAATTAATAACCTTGTATACAATACAAGATCTTAAATTATCAAAATCAGAAAAGAACTTAGAATCAATAACAATCTTGTTCTTATTCTCATTATACAGCCTTAATATATCCTGTGTAATATCATCAATAGTTACCCCATTCTTATATTCATTATAAAAATGGTTGAGATATATATTCGGTGATATATTATTGCCCTCTTCCATAATTACAATTCCATCAAGTTCATAACCATTATTCTTAATCACATGGTTAATATAAACATTATCACCAGTTCTTCGGGCAATCTGTTTTTTAATACATTCTAAAAATTCACAATATTCCATAAACGCTTCTCCTTTATTATTAATTACTATAGTATACTATGAGTATATATTTGATTAATAATTTTGTCAATATATATTTTTTACTATATAAATATATAATTTAGCCATATACTAAATTGAGAAAATATCTTTAACATAAATAATTACATGCATTTTTATTTTATCAAATAAAAAACACAAAAATAACTTATTCCTGTTTGTAACTTAAATATATTCAGACCAATCGTTGATTAAAATATTGCATATATTAATCATATATAGTAAAATAATTAATAGTTTTACTATTATAGTAATACAGCGATACATAAATTTTTATTAAATAAATTCAAAAGCTCTATTAACAAAATGATTTTTCAATATAATACACAGAAAAACTCTTTGAAACAATGTTATTATAGAAATGAGGTAAATGCTTATATGTATGATTTAAATTTACTCGTATTTGATATCAATCCCACCATGGAAGATGATTCACAGGTGGAAAAGTTAAATAACTTAATGACTATTTTCGGTGGAAAAGCCGAGATAAAACGAAGTGAATTTTCAAGCCATCTTATCATATCTTATGATGAAGAAAAGCTTAAAAAATGGAAAAGCCGAAATGCAGGAAGAATTGCTAATTTCTATGACCTGTCTGTATCAGAGGTACGCGACATGATTAAACAGCTTGGAGCCGAGCCGGCTGCAAAGAAGCTCGGCATGACAAAACAAGGCATGTATAAAAGGCTTAAACGTTGTGATGAGTCAGGCTCTAAGCGATTTTAGATATAAAATAGTTTTGTAAATATTTTTGTCTAACAAATAATTTTCTGCTGGTTTTTATATATCTTTTTTGATTTTTACAATATATACAGGATTGTCAGCCTTCATAAGCATATATCTTCCCGCCTCATATGAGTGTGCAGCACTAATCTGTGTTATATCTGCCTTATAACCATTATCAGACTCTAACATATTCATAAGCTCAGTTATTGTGTTGAGCGTAACGGTATTAATTATAATAATACATTGTGGATTTTTGGCAAATACGGTATCTATTATGCTTATAATATTTCCTGTACTCCCCCCAATAAATACGCAATCAGGCTTTGGTAGTGTATCCATTCCCTCCGGCGCATATGCATTTATTATCTCAATATTATCTGCTGCAAATTTCTGTTTATTAAGATTAATAAGTTCAATGGCGGCAGCATTTTTTTCAATTGCATATACCTGTATATCCGGTGACTGCATTGCTATTTCGACAGATACTGAGCCGGTTCCTGCACCTATGTCATATACAATGGAATCATCCTTTAATTCCATGTTTGAAATACATACTGATCTTATGGAACTTTTAGTCATTGGTACCTTTCCTCTGATAAATGCATCATCTGGGATATTATAAGCTATCCGGTTAACTGCGTTGTCATTTTCCGCAAATACAACCACAAGACTTCCTGTAACGATATCTTTAAGTTCATCAGGACTTCCGCTTAATATTTTCTCGTCCTCATATGAAAGTCTTTCGCCAATATACAGATGTACATGCTGCATATTATAATATATCAGCTTTTCGCATAAATTATGTATTGCTTCTTGTCCGTCAAGCAATGCAAATGTTTTTTTATTTTTATATATTCTTTGTATAAGATTACTGTGCCTGCCATGACAGCTTGTTATATGCATATCGTCCCATGACTTACCAATCCTGCTGCAAAAATACGATACTGACGATATTCCCGCAATTATTCTGACATCATAAGCTTCCAATACGCTGGTAATCTTTTTAGCTCCACTGTAAAAGCCTGAATCACCTGATAATAATACCGCCGCCTGTGAAAATGTATTCGCATCAAGAATATTTTTTATCTCATCCGGCATATACGATATAAATATATGTTTATTATAATTATCAATTATTTTATCATTATTATCTTCATTTGTATCTTTAATAACATTATCATCAATGACAGCATTATATGTTTTTTCTATATTTTTAAGTAAATCCATTGCTGAATCTGTCATTCTCTTTGCGCCTATAAGAATCTGTGAAGATTTTATTGCCTGCACTGCCTCAACTGTATAACTGTCAATTGCACCCATTCCTGTTCCTATAAGATACACAACCGGTATATTATCACTTTTTACATTATTATCCATAATACATGCTTCCTTTTATATTATAAAATATTTTTACAAAGAAATGTTTTTATATCCTCTAGGCGTTACCATCTTCCCATTAATGACTTTTGTATCTTTATTGCCGATAAATACCGTTGTAAACATGTCTGTTGGTTCGTAAGATAATTCTTTCAATGTCATTATCTTATATTCCTCGCCATCTCTTCCTATATTTTTCACATAACCACATACAGTATCTTCATTTTTATATTTTAAAATAATCTCACATGCTCTATGTAAATAATCATGTCTTTTTTTACTTGATGGATTATAAATACTCATGCACATATCCGACATTGCTGCACATTCTATTCTCTTAGCTATAAGCTCCCAGGGTGTGAGCAGATCACTAAGGCTTATCACTGCAAAGTCATGTGAAAGGGGAGCTCCTAAAACACTGCTTCCTGAAAGAGCAGCTGTGACTCCTGGAATAATTTCAAGTTCTACATTTGTATAATCCTTATTGAGCTCATACATAATTCCAGCCATGCCATATACGCCTGCATCTCCACTGCATACCATAGCAGTTTTTTTACCCATAGCCGCCTGTTCATAAGCAATCCGGCATCTTTGCATTTCCTGCTTCATAGGTGTTACGATAAATGTCTTATCAGGATAATATTTTTTAACAAGCTCCGCATATACGGTATATCCTATAATAACATCACACTCTTTAAGTGCATTATCAGCCTTAATTGTAAGTCCTTCATATTCTCCCGGACCTATTCCTATTACATATAATTTATTCATATTTTCTTACCAATCCTTATTTCTGAGCAGCTTTTGCTGCGAAGAGGCGAAGAAAAATTTATGCAGGCGATTTTTCTTCTGCCATCAATTATTATTCATTTTTTAATTTACGATATTCAGTTTCAAATGCAGGGTTGTATAACTTTGAACGGCTATACACACTGTCCAGTACATCGCCTACAATTACAAGTGCAGTCTTAGTTATATTATTTTCCTTTGCAGTCTTATTAATAGTCGAAACCGTACAGCGGAATGTCTTTTCATCCGGCCATGTTGCCTTGTATACAATAGCTGCAGGTGTATCTTTTTTATATCCGCCTTTTATAAGACGGCTTTGAAGCTCTTCAAGTAGTCCCATACTGAGAAATATTACCATTGTTGACTGATGTGCCGCCCACTTTTCTATGGATTCCATTTCAGGAACCGCTGTCCTTCCCTCCATTCGTGTAATTATTACCGATTGTGATACATCCGGCAATGTATATTCAAGATTAAGTGCTGCCGCAGCTCCGCAAAAAGAACTCACACCAGGACAATAATCATATTTGATATTTTTTGATTCAAGAATATCCATCTGTTCACGTATTGCACCATAAAGGCATGGATCACCTGTATGAAGTCTTACAGTCGTCTTATTATCTTTTTCTGCCATCTGCATAACATCAATTACCTCTTCAAGTGTCATAGATGCGCTGTTATATATTTCACAACTCTCTTTACAGTCCTCTAAAAGCTGCGGATTTACAAGAGAACCTGCATATATTACAACGTCTGCGCTATCTACAAGTTTCTTACCACGCACAGTAATTAAATCATCCGCTCCTGAACCTGCTCCTACAAAATGTACCATAATTATATATAATCCTTTCTCTAAAATAAGTATGTCAATAATATCAGATTCTAATTATTATCTTTTATCAGATTACACCAAAATCATATATTAACCAGACGATAATTTAATATTTATCAGTTAATATTTATCAGTTAATATATATCAGTTTTTTATATATCTGATTTATGTCTGATTTTTTCAATGATTTCATCAGCCTTAGATGTCTTACCAAACAATCCCCATTTGTTAGAAAATAAAATTGCACCTATTGGAAGTTCATTATGCACTCTGGCAGTTATGTGAAAATCTATTTTTTCCATTATACTTTTGCACACCTCATCGTAAAAATCATATACCTTTATTATATTAACTGCTTCATCAGTCGTAATGCAATTCATAATCTGCCTTAATACATCAACAGGTGCACCACACAATGCACTATGTGCTGTAAATATTTCCATTCTTGCATCTGCCTGATGAGAATGTGTATTCATAATTCCGGCTGCAAGCTTAACCAGCTTCCCCATATGCCCTACAAGCAGTATGCTTTCAAAGCCCATATTAACGGCCATATCAATTGTTTCCCCGACATAGTTGCTGCACTTTACCGACTCTGATAAATCAAAATGCATAGTATTTTTAATAAAATCTTCGCCATAATTCCCAGGGGTTATTATAAGATTCTTAATACCGGCAGCTTTTACTACTTTCATCTCAACTTCGATAGACTGTAGAAGTGCTTTCTCACTCATCGGCTCAACAATTCCACTCGTTCCAAGAATTGATATGCCTCCGGTTATTCCAAGCCGTGGATTAAATGTCTTTTCTGCGATTTTATCACCATCTGGAACATATATAGTAATTTTTATAGCACCGGTATTTTTTTTATTAATGTGCTGATATTCCTTTATCACCTTTGAAACTTCTTCGTATATCATCTTTTTGGGGACAGGATTAATGGCAGCTTCACCTATATTTTGTGAAAGTCCGGGTTTTGTTACACGTCCTACACCTACACCCCCATCTATTATAATGAATGGTTCTTTTTGAATAATGTCATAATCATTATTAATAAATTCGGCTTTTGCATATATCATAATACCATTGGTTATATCAGGGTCATCACCGGAATCTTTTCTTACTGCACATTGGGCAAATTTATCAGAATAATCTATATCATATATATCTACATTAATTCTTATACCTGCCGGAGTTACTATCTGTTCACGTATTACATCATCATTGAAAAGAAGCATCTTTGCAGCCGCTTTGGCCGCAATTGCAGCACAGGTTCCTGTTGTATAGCCATATTTTAATTGTGCTGTTTCATTTAATTCTTCTATAGTTTTAATATTTAACTCTTTTGTTTTAATATTTTCTTCCGTATTTGAATTTATGTCTGATTTATTCAATTTTTCCACACCTATATTTATATTATTTTTATGCAATTGCTTATTCTCTTTTAGGCATTTTTCATAATCTGTATATTTCAGGAACCAACTATCATTTCTAATACAATATATCTATAGTTAATCCAATAGTGTATAATGTCCGAAAGCTGCCTTGTCAAAATCAGCAGTTTCATTATAGGCTGCAAGTGCATAATCAAAAAGCTGTGCTGCAAGAATTGCACCGGTTCCTTCTCCAAGACACATACCGGCATTAATACAGGCAGTTTTGCCGATTGCAGAAAGAGCCATTTGACCTGCCGGTTCTGCCGATACATGTGATGCAAATATATAATTGGCACAATTTTCTGAAAGCCTGATTGCACAATCAGCCGCCACTGCCGATATAAAACCATCAATAATTACAGGGATATGGTATATAGCACCACCAAGAAATGCACCCGTTATTGCACATATATCAAAGCCTCCAAGCTTAGATAGCACATCAATTACATCACTGCTTTCAGGTCTGTTTACAGCTATAGCTTTTTTAATAACGTCTATCTTATGATTTATTCCTGATTTTGTAAGTCCGGCTCCCCTGCCGGTTACTTTTTCTACAGGAATATTCTCAAGAACTGAAAGCACTGCACTAGAGGTTGTTGTGTTACCAATCCCCATCTCACCGGTTATAATCATATTAAATCCATCTTTTTTCAGATTACCAACCATCTCAATTCCCACTATGATAGCTTCTATACATTCACTTTTTGTCATTGCCGCCTGTATTGCCATATTCTTAGTTCCATAAGCCACCTTTTTGTTAATAATTCCATCAACTGATGACATATCTTTATTAATTCCTACATCGACAGGAATCACTTTAGCACCTGCTACTCCTGCAAAGGAATTGACAGTTGCAATACCCTTTGTGAAATTCTGTGCTACAACAGCCGTTACACTCTGCCCTGTCTGTGTCACGCCTTCACTTACAACTCCATTATCGGAACAGAATATCACAACTGCCTTTTTATCAGCTTTAGGATTAATACTTTCCGTAATACCGGCAAGCTGTATTACCATATCCTCAAGCCTGCCAAGACTCCTTAACGGCTTACCGACTTTATCCCATTTTTCCTGTGCAAGTCTGCAATAGTCATTATTAATATGTCCGATTTTTTCAATATATGTATCCAGGTCTTTATTTGTAAATATATTTTTCACATTAATCCCCATTCCGCAGGCATTTTTACTACCGGAGGAATCGCAAGCCAAATGTCAGATTTGGCTCTGCGATAAGGGCTGCTTTGTGACGCCTGCAGCACAAAGCAGCCAGTTCATTTATGAACTTGTGATAAAATAAGCTATCGAGCTTATTTTTCACACTACTTCCCATTCCTTTGCAACTTTTGTTGCGAAGATGTGAAGAAAAATTCGCACAGCAATTTTCGCACCATCCCCTGAAAAATTAATACTCAATCATTTTTCTTGACTGTATGCCTCTATCATAAGGATGCTTAATCTTTCTTATTTCTGAAATGTAATCTGCATATTCCATTATACGCTCTGATGGCTCTCTTCCTGTCATTACAACCTCAAGTCCGGCCGGCTTATTTTTAAGAAATTCAATAATTATATCTTCTGATATCATACCTGTATTAATTGCACCAAATGTTTCATCAAGTATAAGCATATCATAATTCTCTGATTGTACCATTTTTTTAATTCTGTCCATTGCATTATTATAGAACAAGGCGGCTTCCTGCTTTTCTTCATCTGTCATTGCGAATGTAAATTTCATCTTGTCATAACCTTGTAACAATGTTATATTTTCAAGCCTGCCAAGGCTTATTCTTTCACCGGACGTATCTCTTTTTAAAAACTGAAACCACAAAATGCTGCCCCCGGCACCTGCACATCTTACAGCAAGACCGGTGGCAGCAGTAGTCTTTCCCTTACCATCACCACAATATATATGAACTAATCCTTTTTTCATGCTAATCTCCATTCCACAGCAACCTTATTGCATACAATTTATAATTGATAATAACATATTATTTATTAATACACAATAAAAAGCACATAGAACTTCCTATTCCCATTAATTATTTTTATATTTCTTCAATTGCCCCGACAGGACATCCCGTCATGGCTTCCTTTGCATTTGCTTCTGATTCTTTAGGAACATCTGTATCAACTGCTACGGCTGTTCCTCCATCTTTGAGGCTAAATACTTCAGGACATACAGCCTCGCACAGACCACAGCCTATACATAATTCATTAACTTTATATTTCATACTAATCTCCATTCCGCAGGCATTTTTAATGCCAAAGAATCGCGAGCCAGATGTCAGATCTGGCTCTGCGATAAGGGCTGCTTTGTGATACCTGCGGCACAAAGCAACCCTTTTACTTATAATAATTTTTATCATCAAGGATATCAGAATATTCCCCACCTGTATACGGTTTTTAATACTCTTTATCAATATTGTAAAAATAATACTTATGCATTAAGCTTTTCTAATACATCTTCAATAGAAATTCCATGCACCATACAGGCATCCTCAAGGGATTCCATCTGTGATGACGGACATCCGATACAGTGCATGCCGCTTTTAAGAAGAATTTCTGATGCATCAGGTTTTAATGCAAGAATCTCTGCTATAATCATATCTCTCGTTATCACTATTAATCCTCTTTCCGGGCAGTTATTTTGTCCTGTAAACCTGCCGTTACTGCCCTACCGGCAGGTTTATATCCCAGTCTGGGCTGCCCCCTTTCTCTATAGGAGACAATATTGTCCCAGTCATGATTATATATTTATCCTAGTATCTTCTTTAAATCCTCATCAGGAGTACTTATTGGTGAAATATTATAATTTTCCACAAGGTAATTTAATACATTTGGCGAAATAAATGCCGGTAATGTAGGACCCAGATATATATTTTTAATGCCAAGATGTAAAAGTGTAAGCAGTATACATACGGCCTTTTGTTCATACCATGAAAGTACCATTGATAATGGAAGGTCATTTACACCACAGTCAAAGGCTTCTGCTAGTGCAACCGCCACCTTAATGGCGCTGTAAGCATCATTACATTGTCCCATATCCATAATTCGTGGCAGTCCGCCAATCTCTCCCAAATCGAGGTCATTAAATCTGTATTTTCCACATGCAAGCGTCAGAATAACAGAATCCTTTGGTGTCTTTTTTACAAATTCTGTATAATAATTTCTGCCTGTCCTTGCACCGTCACATCCACCAACTAGGAAGAAGTGGCTTATATCTCCATGTTTCACAGCTTCAATAACCTTATCAGCAACACCAAGTACTGTACCATGTGCAAACCCGGTCATTACATATTCTCCGCCATTAATTCCCGTCTTATGTTCATCACTGTCATATCCTCCAAGCTCAAGAGCCTTTTCTATGACCGGTGTAAAATCCTTGTCCTCACCGATATGAACCATTTCAGGATATGATACAACTTCTGTTGTAAATACTCTGTCCGCATAGCTTTCTTTAACCGGCATAAGACAGTTAGTTGTAAATAATACCGCTCCCGGAATATTATCAAATTCTTTCTGCTGGTTCTGCCATGCAGTACCAAAATTTCCCTTAAGATGCGGATACTTCTTTAATTCAGGATAGCCATGTGCCGGAAGCATTTCACCATGTGTATATATATTAATTCCCTTATCCTTAGTCTGTTCTAACAGAAGCTCAAGATCCTTTAAATCATGTCCAGTAACTACTATGAATGGGCCTTTTTCAATATTAAGGCTTACTTTAACAGGAACAGGATTACCGTAACTTGTTGTATTAGCTGTATCTAACAGTTCCATGCACTTAAGATTAACTTCACCTGTTTCTAATACGACAGGAAGCAGGTCTTCCATTCCGAGGTCATAGCTTATAATTGACAGTGCCTTATAAAAGAAATCATTAACTGTTTCATCTGTATATCCAAGCACCATTGCATGATATGCATAGGCAGCCATTCCTCTTATACCAAAAAGAATAAGTGATTTTAATGAACGTATATCCTCATTAGCTCTCCAGATATTATTCATATCATATTCATCTGTATTTCCACATTTTGAAGAACATACACTACATCCTGGAACGATTATATCTTTTTCTTTTCGTACTTTTTCAATCATTTCACGAAGAGTATCATCATTAAAATTCACATTAGTAATTGTTGTAAATAATCCCTCTATAATGATTCTGTCTGTATCTTGTGTCTTAGCATTGCTGCCGCATGCCTTAGCAAGCCCTATTAACGCTCCTGTAAGCTCATCCTGAAGAGCTGCTGTATCAGCACTCTTACCACACACACCTGCATTGCCTGTACAACCTGTACATCCGGCTGTCTGTTCACACTGGAAACAAAACATCTTATTATCCATAATTTTCCTCTTTCTGTACTGCAATAATTTTTCCACTGCCTATATTTTAATTTATAAGCCTATATTTATAATTATCCTTTTTGACTGATTTATACAATTATATTAAAATTTTTAACACTATCCCTTATGGCAGTACTCATAAAGGTATTAATCAGTTTTTAAAATTATCATCGGTATGTATGTATTATATATATATACTTACAACAATTCTGTTGTTACTACAACATTTTACTATCTTTTTTTTCATAATCAATAACACATTTAATAAGCTCTCCTGCTTAATGTAAATTAAACATACAAAGAAGCATGGTACATGTTACGGTTCATTTGGTAAATATTATAATTTTCTTAGAAAATATTAATATTTATCCATCAGCACCATAATAAATACCATGCTTCTGTTTTATTCTTAACTTATACTTTTATTATTTATGTATCATAGGCATTATATCATCCCTGATTTCCTGCATATGCGTATCGGTATTATATATAGTTTCAGCACATCTTGTAAGCTCATTTACCACATCAGGAATCTCGTTATTATCAAAATGCTTATAATGCATCTGATGTTCAAGACTTGCCCAGAAATTCATCGCAATAGTTCTTATCTGGACTTCAACTTTCATATATTCCTTTCCCGAAGAAAGATATATAGGAATTATTATAACATAGTGAAGACTTCTATATCCGTTTGGCTTAGGATTCTTTATGTAATCCTTAACCTCCATAACCTCTATGTCATCCTGTGATGTAAGCATATTAGCAACCTCATATATATCACTTATAAATGGACATACAACCCTTACTCCGGCAACATCATTCAGATTATTCATTATTGATGATAAAGATTTTTCAAATCCACGCCTTTCGAGTTTTTCATATATACTTGAAGGACTTTTTATCCGCGACCTGATTGTATCAATAGGATTACGTTTTCTCCTTGTCTGAAATTCATCATTAAGAACCTCCATCTTCGTCTGAACTTCTCTTATGGCACATCGATACATCATCATAAGCTCCTGAAACTTAGGGTCCATCTGCATAGCATTTACAAAATCATTCTGAAGCTCAGGCTGCTTTACCTTTACATTTTCTTCTTTAGGATTTCCATAATACATCATACTTCTTTCAATATTAGATAAATTTCTCTCGTTCATAACAATCCTCATTTCCAAGCATTTTAATTACATCTGTTTTTCTATTCTTTTACTATTTAATATATATGAATCCACATAATATTCCTCTTTTTCCATGAGAGGCTCTATGTGAAAATAATATATCAGAATTGCAGCATGTGCATATATCCGATATTCCTATATTCTGTGGGACAATACCTGCATTAATCATATTATAATAATTCGCCATCTGAAGATTAAGCTGATACTTTCCTTTTTCTTTTCCGGCGGACACTATATCTTTAAGCTCTTCCTTAGAAAATGCTTTATTATACTGCTCTATTACATCTTCACTGACTTCATAACAGTTCATGCAGATACTCGGTCCTATAAATGCTGCTACATTTTCAGCTCTTGTTCCATACTCTTTTTTCATAAGCTCTAATGTATTCTTTGCAATATTTCCCACGGTGCCACGCCAGCCGGAATGTGATGAGCCTATACATTTATTAACCTTATCCACAAAAAACAGTGGTACACAGTCGGCAAACGAAGTTACAAGACATACTCCCGGTTCATTTGTGATAAGTCCATCTATATTATCATAATCTCTTTGACGTACAATTCCCATTCCACATTTCTCATGTCCAACCTTTAATACATTAGTCGTATGAGTCTGTTTTGAATACACCATATTATCAACAGAAATATCAATTGCCTTTGCTATTGTGTGAAAATTCTTAAGAACATTTTCCTTATCATCATCAAGATTAAAGGAAAGATTCATAGATTTATATATGCCACTGCTGCATCCACCAAGCCTTGTTGAAAAACCATGCTCAATAAAGTTAATATCCTCAAAAGGTCTGAACTTAATCAAAGGCACGTCATGTTCATTTAAAAATCTCGTAGTATTTAGAATATCGGGTCTGTTTTGCCTGCTTATATTCTGATATAAACTCTCATTATCTATATATTTTAATTCCATAATTGTCTTCCTGCCATAATCAACCTATATTTAAAATGCATTCTCTATATGTGTCAGTTTATCCCCATCTATGCCAATAACATCAAAACGGCAGGCAATATCTGTATTGTTAAACTCACTTATAAGAAAATACTGTGCAACTCTGCGGATTTTATTCTGTTTATGTATTCCTACAGCTTCAATTGCATATCCATATATATCTGTATTTCTGTATTTGACTTCCACGAATATAATAACATTATTTTTTGTAGCAATTATGTCTATTTCCCCAATTCTGCAATTATAATTCATTTTAAGTATGAAATAACCATTTTCTGTAAGATATCCTGCCGCAAGCTGTTCGCCATTTTTCCCCATTAATCGTCTGTTTATTATAATCCCCCATTTCATATTTTATTTTAATTTCCCCTTTAATCTGTCACAATCATCTACAAATACAAGAATCTCCGCAACAACACTATATAATTCAGGTGGAATCATATCCCCAATCTCAAGCTTTGAAAGAGTATTGGCAAGTTTACTGTCCTGATATAATGGAACATCTGACTCTTTTGCCTTTTCAATAATCTTATCTGCTAATGCACCACGGCCTGATGCTATTATTTTAGGAGCTTCTTCTCCCGGATTATATTGAAGTGCAACTGATACTTTATTACGTTTTTCATCATCTTTATTATAAGTAAAATCATTTGCAAACGATTTTTTATTCTTCTTTTTTTCCATATAAATCCTCATTTCCGGGCAACTTTGCTGCGAAGAGGCAAAGAAATTTTCGAAGAGGCGATTTTTCTTCTGCCATCAGGGTTATATATCTCTGTAACAAATATCCAGCTCATATGTAAGCTTTGGAAAATAACCGCATCAGCATAATTTTGCACACTATGCCTCACTTAATCACGCCTTTATATCAAATACATATTGTGATATCTTAACCGGAGGATTATCTTTGTTAATAAAATCGTCAACAAAGTCAATCCCTTTTTGGTTATCCTGTGTAAGCTTCATCTCAAACTTCGTAATATATCCTAATTTTGTAAGTCTCTCATTAAGTTTATCTATATTGGAATATACAAAATCCAGCATTTCTTCGCTTTCAAGACAGAAATTAGTTGATACATTTTTGCCGGAAAGGTTGACATATATATCCATTGGTCCAAGATTATCCATATCAAGATGTAACAAAGCACTCACTTTATCAGTGCCATTTTTCAATGCCTTCTTATTAGTAAACACATACAAATCCCCATTACCGGCACTTTCCGAGAACTTTACCGGAAGCTGGACAAATGTCATATTCTTATTAAGGTCATTCATAAAATCAATATTACTCTTTATCTGCGACATATCTTTTGCAAGTGATGACCCTTGTGCTGACTTTTGCAGATTATCAGTAATATTGTCTATGCTGCTTTTTAATCTTTTATAAAAATTCTTAATGCTATTCTCTTCTGCCACGGCTGCGGGTGTAAGCATCATTGTTTCAGCTGTCATCTGTTTTAATAATGCTCCATATTCTTTTGAATTAATAAGCCCTGCTGCATCGCCCTCAGAATGTGAATTTTTTAACAGTTCATTTATATTCATAAGAAGCTCTTTTGTCGATATATTGCCATCCTTTATAGCATTAATAATATTCTGTGCATTACTGCCAAATGTATCAGATATCTTAGATACAAGCCGGCCTAATGAATCTTTATCCATATATGAATTAAGCTGCTGGCTGTCAATACCTGCTGCTTTTTGTGCATTATCCTGATTACCTGACAGCTTTACAGCGCCATCAGATGAATTATATATCTGTTCACTGTTCTGCACAGTTTTACCACTACCTGTCTGATAAAGGGTATTTATGGTACTATCAAGAATACTTATGCCTTTATCATATTCTGAACTATTAATAAGCTCTGCCACCATACTGCTTATATCCTGTCCAATATTATTAAGCTCACCCATAATACTATGCTCATAGCTTTTATAAGCCTCAAACTGTGCAATATTATCTGAGGTTACAGGTATCTCAAGCTTCATAAGATTGGCAATTGTATTAATATCGGCTTCTGGAAAATGTACGGTATTTTTCATCATCTCACTTATAGTATCAGTATCAACCGGCATATTCATATTAATAAGCTCTTTTATGAGATTTACATTCTCTTCTGTAGAAGGATATCCGGCAGCCCCCAATGCATTATTAATCATATAAGCCTGTTGTCCGTCTGACATAAGAGGCTTTAATATAATTGTATCAGTAATATTGTTCTCAAGCAGAAATGTCATATTCTGACCTATCTGCACCAGCTGGTTCTGTGCCAGACGTGCAAGTAACTGCTGTCCATTATTAAGACGCAGTGTAATATTATCATTATTAATATCTGTTACCAGCCCCGACAGAATATCTCCCTCCATCATGTTTTTAAGAGTTTCTATAACCTCTTTGCTATTGGCCGTCTGACCATTATTAACATTCTGACCGCTATCTGCCTGTCCTGCATTATTGATATTGTTACTAACATTTGCATTATTATTTATATTGTTAAACAGATTTGTAATATTAAATGCCATATCATTTCCCCATTTCCAGACAATTCTATTGTAAGGTATTAAAGCAGGTTCTTTAAAAATGTCTTTCTATGAATTGGACATACTCCATATTCGCTTATAGCCTTTGTATGCTGTGCTGTTCCATACCCCTTATGCTTTGCAAATCCATATTCAGGATACTGCTTATCATATTCATACATAATATGATCCCTTGTAACCTTTGCTATAATACTTGCCGCTCCGATAGATATACTTTTTGCATCGCCCTTAATTATAGGAATCTGCTCTATATCTATATCGGGAATGGTAACCGCATCATTAAGAAGAATGTCCGGTTTTACATTAAGACCGGCTATTGCCATTCTCATAGCCTCATATGTTGCCTGTAATATATTAATCTCATCAATTCTTTCAGGAGATACAATTCCTGTAGAATAACTGACTGCCTCTTTCTTTATTACTTCAAACAGTTCTTCTCTTTTCTTCTCACTAAGCTTCTTAGAATCATTAATATACAATATCCGTGAATCCCTTGGAAGAATAACAGCTCCTGCAACAACAGGACCTGCAAGCGGTCCACGACCTGCCTCATCTATGCCACAGATATAGTTATATGCACTATATTCCTTCTCATATACACAAAGCGTCTCTACACGTTCCTTCTCAAATTCAAGCTTTAATGCTCTCTTTAATTCTGTGATACGTTTTTTGGTAAGCTTTTCTCCCTGTTCATCCAGTCCCGATTCTATCTGCTTTTGTAAATTCTCTATTATTGTCATTTTAAGCTCCATTATTCAGGATTATTTTTTACCAACCATTATTTCCCAGCCACCTTTATTAAAAAATAATCACGTCAGCATTATTTTTAAAACTAATATTCTTCCGGTTTTTCTAAAGTTATTCTTCCAATTCGGCCGCTTCTGTAATCATCAAGAATAATACCGGCTACCTTTTCATAATCTACCATACCGCCTCTTTTAAGACAACCTCTCTTAGCTGCTATTTCCTCCATAACCAGAAGTGACTCCGCACTCTCATCAACGCCATATCTTTCATTAATATTACCCGGATATTCCTGTATAATAAATTTAACCGTATCCAGGGCAAGCTCATCAAGATTAATAACCTCATCATTCATTGAGCCTATCATTGCAAGCTTTTTACCTACCTCCTGATTGTCAAACTTAGGCCATAGGATACCCGGTGTATCCAGCAGTTCAATATTCTTATTAAGTCTTATCCACTGCTTTCCTTTTGTTACGCCCGGCTTATTACCTGTCTTTGCACAGGCTTTGCCTGCATATGAATTAATAAATGTAGACTTACCGACATTAGGAATACCTACAACCATTGCCCTTACAGGACGGTTCATAATTCCCTTTCTCTTATCTCTTTCAATCTTCTCTTTACATGCTTCCGCAACAGTTGCATTAATCTGCTTAATTCCCGCACCAGTTCTTGAATTAATCTTTAATACAAAAAAGCCCTTATTATGAAAATATTCCATCCACTGTGTATTACGCCTTTCATCTGACAGGTCCGATTTATTCAATAAAATAAGTCGTGCTTTATTCTTTGCAAGATTATCAATATCTGGATTACGGCTGCTCATTGGAATCCTTGAATCCACTACCTCAATTACAAGATCAATAAGCTTAATATTTTCTTCCATCATTCTTCTGGCCTTAGTCATATGACCCGGATACCACTGATAATTCATAAATACCTCTCTTCTTTTTGTTATTAATTTATATATTTTATTTTATAATCCCAACATGCTCTAATGGTGATGACACCAGCCATGCTGAACCTATTATATCTTCCTTTTTCACAAGACCTATGCTTGCAAAACGGCTGTCTTCACTATTATTACGACTGTCGCCAAGTACAAAATACTCATCAGCTTTAAGTATTATCTCATTACCTGCAAGCCCCTTAGTAAGAATATCCTCGTTTGAAATATCATTCTCAAGTAACGTTCCATTTATATATACATGTCCTTCCTTAATCTGTACCGTTTCTCCGGGAAGTCCTATGATACGCTTAACATATACCTTTGAACCTGCAACATTGGGAAGCTTAAAAGCTATTACGGAATACCTTGACGGGCTGGTAAGTGTATAAGCCATCTTATTAATAAGCACCGTATCACCACTTGCAATCGCGCTCTCCATTGAATTGCCACTAAGCGTTGTTCTGTCACATGTAAACAAAATCAATGCATATGCAAATACTATTATTATACATACATCTGCAGCAAATTTAAGTATATTAAGTAATCGTGTATCTTCCTCATATCTTTTTTTAAATAGGGTCATATCTGCTCCTAACTGTAAGTTTCTTTATATTATGTAAATGTCAAAACTACAAAAAGCTGTTTCTGACTGCACATAAATCTTTTTATTTGCGATATAATTATAACATATATATATTTGTGTGCAAGTATTCCGTGTTTTGTTTTACATTTGTTTTACAAATTTATAAACACATTTTATATATAACAAAAGGACACCTACCATATAAGTAAGTGTCCTTCCATTATTATTATTAAAACAGAATTATCTAACTAATTCTTTAACCTTAGCTGCCTTACCAACTCTTGTACGTAAGTAGTTAAGTTTAGCACGTCTTACCTTACCACGTCTTACAACATCAACCTTTTCTACGATAGGTGAATGTAATGGCCATGTCTTTTCAACACCAACACCATTAGAAATCTTTCTTACTGTAAATGTAGCACGAACGCCTGTACCCTGCTTCTTTAAAACTGTACCTTCAAAAACCTGAGTTCTTTCACGGTTACCTTCCTTAATCTTAGCAGATACTCTTACTGTATCACCAACGTTAAACTGTGGCACTTCAGCCTTCATCTGTGCTTCTTCAATGTTCTTAATAATATCGTTCATGTGTGACCTCCTTAATATTCGGATGTTCTTAATACAACTACTGTAACAGAGGACCATCTCTTTTTCACAACTCATTAAGAATATCATATATACTAAAAAAATGCAAGCATAATTTTAAAAATTATACCTGCACTTTTATTGTTTTTATAATATTTTTATATAATCAATATTATTCATAGATAATTCTCTTTAATAGATTTACTAATTGGATTTGTTCATTACAACATACAAACTTCTATTGATTAGATGGTCCGTTATTGTATGGGTCATTATAATTATTATTGCCATTATAACCATTGTTATTAAATCCATCGTTGTTATAGCTGCCGTTATTATAACCATTATTATAGCCGTTGTTGTAGCCATTATTATAACCATTATAGTAACCACCATTATTATAACCATTACCACCATTCATAATGTTCTGGTCATAATCGCTTATTTTATTAAGTGTATCCTGTATAATTATGTAGTTGACAATTCCAAGACTAAAAATCTGTAATACAAGAAACAATATATTAGAATTGCCTCCACCGGGAATACCTCTCATATATCTTGCATTATCAATTCTTTCACCCTGCTTATATGCCCAATAGATTCCATAGATTCCACATGTAACAATTGATAATAATAAGGCTGTTCCACCACTGGCTCCTGAAACATCATTAGATGCATTCTTTGCATCATCTGTAATTACAATGAACCAATATAAACTATATATACCACATGTTACAATTGATAAAATTATGCATGTTGCAAGGTTTCTTTTTGTTATTGGCATAAACTTTACCTCCTCATATTCTAGACACAGCAATTTACTATTAATATATCCGCTTATTAATTATGTAATGTATTGCTGTTATTTCCATTATACATTAATCTAATAATATTGCAATGAAATTAGTTTGTTTTTCAGAATTTTGTTAAAACTGTATATTAAATTCATAAAAATTTGTAACTGTCATAAGACAGCTTATTATTGATAATTTTGTCAAAAAATGATATATTATCTAGTATAAAGTATCTATGGGGGGATATAATAGAATAATAACATCAGTCTTTCTGATTGATTTTTGTCCATAGAATATTCATCATCTTATATTCTATGGACTTTATTCTTAATAACGATATATTTTTTTAATATTTAGTCCTGTATCTTATCCCCATTTATATATCATTTGTTTTGGTATTGAATATATCATATATTTTCTTCAATATTATATATTTTATACCATACAGTTCTATTTTAATATACAGGTATCTGTGCTGCAGATACCACAAATACCTGTCATGCATATAATATAGTCATTTCATAGGTAATATATGCATCATTTATATATGTATCTGCGGATTGGAGTATTTTAATATGAAAAAAAGAAGTTTAAAAAAGTTTCTTATTATTACCTATGCTTCAATAGCACTGGTAGTTGCCGCAGTTATTTCAAGTGTTGCAATTTATTACATACGTTCCTCCACTGATATGGCTTATACCAACTATGAAGATGCCATGAATCATGGTTATAACACAGAAATAAAATCAGAAGTCCAGTCTTCCATTGCTGTTATAGAATATTTTTATAACAGATATAAAGCCGGTGAATTATCTGAAGAACAGGCCAAGAAAGAAGCCTGCGAGGCTGTGCGTAAGATGCGTTACAGAGATGACAACAGCGGTTATATGTGGATTGATGACAGCAACTATATTCTGGTTATGCATCCCATTCTTCCGCAGAATGAAGGACAGAACCGATATAATCTTGAGGATCAGAACGGAGTAATGATTATTCAGGAGATTATGAAGGCCGCTAATAACGGTGGTGGTTATAATCAATTTTATTTTACTAAATCAGATGGTGTTACCGTTGCTTTAAAAGTTGCGTATTCACAAAAGTTCGAACCATGGGGATGGATTGTTACAACAGGAAATTATGTTGATGATATGGAAAATGAAATGGTTACTGTAAAATCAAATATAACAGACAATTTTTCATCAATGGTTATTGTAATAATAATCCTTGCTGTAGTTCTGCTCATTATATTTATTATTATTTCTATTTTTGAAAGTAATTACATGATTATAAAGCCATTACACCAGATTAAGATGATGGCAGAAAGAATTGCATCAGGCGATATTACGCAGGATGCACACATATATAATATGAATGATATAGGGCAGACTGCCACAGCGCTCAATACTGCCCAGAGTAATATCAGAAGCCTTATATCTAATATTTCAGAAGTATCCGGTTCTGTAGGTAGTGCATTAACCGAATTTTATGCATCTTTCCAGAAGATGTCACATTCTATTAATGATGTTTCTACAGCAATTGACGATATTTCACAGAATATAACATCCCAGGCGGATTATACACATTCTGCAGCTAATGATGTTGATTCTATCGGAAAAGATATTGTGCTTACTGAACAGGCAGTTGAAGAACTTGATATTAATTCGCAGAATATGCAGCAATTAAATGACACCTCTACTGACACTTTAAACAATCTTGTCAATATTAGTACAGTTACAAAAACACAGATTATTAATATGTATTCGCAGGCTAAAAAAACAGATGAATCTGCACAAAAAATCAAAGATGCCGCTAACCTAATTAATGATATTGCAGAACAGACAGATCTTCTTGCACTAAATGCTTCTATTGAAGCTGCCAGAGCCGGTGAAGCCGGAAGAGGTTTTGCTGTCGTTGCAGAACAGATTGCAAGCCTTGCCAGACAGTCTTCTGAAAATATAATTGAAATAGATAATATAGTAGAAGAATTGCTTACTAATTCTAATGAATTTATCAATATTATGAATTCAATGCAGTCAGATATACACCAGCAGTTTGAGCATATTCATGCAACACAGGATAACTTTAATGTGCTTAGTACAAGCCTTCAGTCATGCATAAGTTCTGTTGGAACTATTGATACCATAACAGGAAATATTGAGATACAGCGACAGAATATAACTGATGTTCTTAATAAACTTAATGGAATAGCCCAGGGTAACGCAGCATCTACCCAGGAAACATCAGCTATGGCGGAAGAGCTTGCTTCAATGGTACAGCTCTCTACACAGACGATTCAGAAATTAGATGAACATGTTAAAAATCTGTCAGCTAATATAGCAAAATTTAATTTGTAATCTGTGATTCTAAATAGAATTGTAATATAAAATATTTAATTATATTTAATCCAGGTAAAAAAGCAGTTATAATATTACATAATATAACCATCACATCAATACCGTTATATTATATTTATTATAACTGCTTTTACTATATTTTTACAATTGTATCTATTATTGGTTAAGCTCAAGTAAGCCGTCTAATAAATGAACAGTAACTGTACCTGCTTTCATATCATGTGCGAGTATACATTCATCAATAACAGGAATAAGTATCTGTTTATCATCAGGAGTTGTAACCTCATATACGTTATTAGCCCCTGTTTCAAGTACCTCGGTAAGTGTTCCAAGTTCCCTGCCGTCATCCGTTATAACCTTAAGGCCGATTAAATCACATATAAAATACTCACCCGGTTCACATTTTACAGCATTATCTCTTGTAACCATAAGATCTTTTTTAACAAACTGTTCTATGTCATTAATACTGTCATAGTTCTTAAACTTTACTATTACATATTGTTTAAAGAATTTTACTGACTGTACTTCAAGTTCAATATCTTCTCTTTTAAGCTGGACAACACAGTGCTTAAGCTTCTTAAATCTCATTGGATCATCTGTTGTAGGAAATACTTTAACCTCCCCTCTTATGCCATGTGTCTGTGTTATAACACCTACTCTTAATAAATCTTCCATATATACCTCTTAAATATACTTCTTAAAATTATCATTATATATACAAAAAAGGCTGACACAATCTTTCGATATGTGCCAGACCTTCTTAGTTATCAATTTCAACTATGACCTTTTTGTTAGTCTTTGATGCAGCTGCAGAAACAACTGATCTGATTGACTTAGCAATTCTGCCTGATTTTCCGATTACCTTACCCATGTCAGATGGGGCAACCTTTAAGTCAACTATGATGGCTTTATCTTTTTCAGTCTCAGTTACAACAACTTCATCTGGATTATCAACTAGTGCCTTAGCAATAATTTCAACCAATTCTTTCATAGATAAACACCTCCGATAGTTTACTTTTCAATACCAGCCATCTTGAAAAGCTTAGCAACTACTTCTGTAGGCTGTGCTCCGTTTGCTAACCACTTCTTAGCAAGTTCAGCATCGATGTTAAGCTTACATGGATCATAATTAGGATCGTAAGTACCGATTTCTTCTATAAATCTACCATTTCTTGGTGATCTTGAATCAGCAACGATTACTCTATAGAAAGGAGACTTCTTCTCACCTAATCTCTTTAATCTGATTTTAACTGCCATTTTACCTTTCACCTCCTAAAAAAATACTAAATTAAGATATATGTTAAAAAGGAAGTTTAAAACGTCCCTTCTTAGCACCTTTCATCATACCCGGCATCTGCTTCATCATCTTCTTCATCTGTTCAAACTGCTTGACAAGTCTGTTGACCTCACTGATGTCGACACCGGCACCATTAGCAATTCTATTCTTTCTCGAAGGATTAAGTATCTCCGGATGACTACGTTCCTGAGCTGTCATTGAATAAATGATTGATTCAGTACGCTTAAGATTAGCTTCTGCATCATCAGGAATTGTCATATTCTTCATCTGGGAGCCAAGTCCCATTCCTGGAAGCATGTTAAGAATTGAACCAATACCGCCCATATTCTTAATCTGTCCCATATACTCAAGGAAATCATTGAAATCAAACTCAGCCTTTTTAAGCTTCTGTTCCATCTCTTTTGCCTTTTCCTCATCAATCTGTGCTTCTGCCTTCTCAATAAGCGTAAGCACATCACCCATACCAAGTATTCTTGAAGCCATACGGTCAGGATAGAACTGTTCAAGGTCTGAAAGCTTCTCACCCATACCTACATAAAGAATAGGCTTTCCTGTCACTGCCTTAATTGAAAGGGCAGCACCGCCTCTTGTATCACCATCAAGCTTAGTAAGGATAACACCATCAATTCCAATCTTCTCATCAAATGTGGATGCAACATTAACAGCATCCTGACCTGTCATGGAATCAACAACAAGTATTGTCTGGTCAACTGCAACTTCACGCTTGATATCTTCAAGCTCTGTCATCATATCTTCATCAATATGCAGACGACCGGCTGTATCTAAAATAACAATGTTAAAATTGTTACTCTTAGCATGATTAATAGCCGCTTTAGCTATATCTACAGGACTCTGGTTCGTACCCATTGAAAATACTTCAACGCCCTGCTTTTCTCCATTAATCTTAAGCTGTTCAACTGCGGCAGGTCTGTATACATCGCAGGCAGCCAGCAACGGCTTCTTTCCCTTAGACTTAAACTTCCCCGCTAACTTAGCAGTAGTAGTTGTCTTACCGGCGCCCTGCAGACCAGCCATCATAATAACCGTAATCTCCCCACCGGACTTAAGAGCAATCTCTGTTGTCTCAGATCCCATTAATGAAACCATCTCTTCATTAACTATCTTAATAACCATCTGACCCGGTGTAAGACTCTGCATAACATCCTGTCCGATAGCTCTTTCTTCAACAGACTTGACAAACTTCTTAACAACCTTAAAATTAACATCGGCTTCCAGTAAAGCCATCTTAACTTCCTTCAATGCCAGCTTAACATCTGCCTCTGACAGACGACCCTTTCCACGAAGGTTCTTAAATATATTCTGTAATTTATCTGAAAGATTATCGAATGCCATAAACCCTCACTTCTGCTGTTACCCAGCTATTAAAGAAATATCAGAAATTATCAATTATATCTTCAGCAAGCTTTCTGATAGAATGAATACTCTCAATATCGCCGCTCTTAATATACTCATTGGACAACTGATTAATCTGATGAACCTTTTCCTTAGTAATCATAAACTTCTCAATCAGATGAAGCTTACTTTCATAACCATTTAACGTCTTGTCTACTCTCTTAATGATATCATGTACACCCTGCCTTGAGATTCCATGCTCATCTGCAATCTCGCTTAGTGTTAAATCATTAAATACAGCATCTTCATATATCTGCTTCTGATGTTCGTTTAAAAGTTCTCCATAAAAATCATATAGGAGTGTCTGTTCAACTATCTTTTCCATAACTCCACCTTTTTAATGTCTTATATTGTCCTGACAACAACTGACCTGATTATAATATCATAGAGATTATACACTGTCAAGTATTTTTACTTGACAGTACGTTTTTTATTGAAACATTATTTTCACTTAACCGCATGTTTTTATTGTTTTTTAATTATTTCTCTGAGAAAGACATCATCTCAGGCTTGGACATAACAGCCAACAACCGTTACTCCATCCTCCATAATGCTCTCGCATTTAATATGAATAATTGAATTAATATATGAATTTTCCTCTTTATCATCATCGGTTTCTTTTACCGGAACAACGACACGGATATAATTCTTAGTATATCCGGCATAATATTTAATGCCATCAATATCAATAACTTCTTCAACAAGAATATCAGCATTTTTACCTAAAAAACTTCTTCTGTATTCTTCTGACATAACATGCTCAAGCTTTAGAAGTTCTGCACTCCTTTTGGTTTTAATTTTTTCATCTATCTGATTATCCATTTTATCAGCAACTGTTCCACGCCTTCTCGAATACTTAAATATATGCATTTCATAGAAATGTATTTTTTGTAAAAATGCCCTGGTACACTCAAATTCTTCATCTGTTTCAGCAGGAAAGCCTACTATCACATCAGTTGTTATTGCAGGATTGTCAAAATATTTTCTTAATATATTACAGCTTTCCATATACTGTGCCGTATTATATTTCCTGTTCATTCTCTTTAATGTAGCATCACATCCGCTTTGTAAAGACAGATGAAAATGCGGACATATCTTATCCATAAGGCTTATCTTTGCCACAAATTCTTCTGTAACAATTCTTGGTTCTAATGAACCCAGCCTTATTCTTTCAACACCTTCAATATTATTAACTGATTCAATAACTTCTAAAAGACTTCCCTTTCCATTATCAAGTCCATATGAGCTAAGATGTATGCCAGTAAGAACTATTTCTTTATAGCCATTATCAACAAGCCTTTCAACTTCTTTTATAATGCCTGACATATTACGGCTTCTGATACGGCCTCTGGTATATGGAATTATGCAATATGAACAGAACTGGTTACAGCCGTCCTGTATCTTAATATAAGCTCTTGTGTGTTCATTTACCCTGTCAATTTCTAACTCTTCATACGGCTGGTTCTTTGATAAATCTATGACATTTTCTATGCTGTCGGATAATATTTTATTTTTACTTTCTTCTATATTCTCTGGATTATTACCATCTTCCATAGAAAACGTATTATCAGCATGATTTTCAGCATTTTTAAAATATTCATCGAGAATATCTATCAGATTGATTTTCATATTATTTCCAAGGACAATATCTACTGCCTCATCCTTAGCTACATTTTCACTGTCAGCCTGCGCATAACAGCCGGCTGCTATTACTACAGCGGAAGGATTGAGCTTCTTTGCCTTATGAAGCATCTGACGTGATTTTCTGTCTGCTATATTAGTTACTGAACATGTATTAATTATATATACATCTGCCGGTTCTTCCCCAAAAGGAACCATTGTATAACCGGCATTTATAAGCATCTGTTCCATCGACTCGGCTTCATAAGAATTGACCTTACACCCAAGATTATGTATTGCTGCTTTTTTCAAATTCTACTCCTTTTCCGGTATGCCTGATTCTCAAGAAAATAATTTATTTTCACACACCTTATAACTTATTATTCATTTTTTATCCATCACTTATGATTTAATATTTTCATTAACAAATTTCATATAAAAAAACATATTTTTATCAACCTTAAGGTTGACATCTTTTTAACATAAAGATATTATAATTATATTATCTGCAATACCGAATCTGTTATACAGATTTGTATTTAATAAAATTATCAAACAGGAGGTATAATAATGAAGACAGTTAAGATTTCATTAAATTCAATTGACAAGGTTAAATCATTCGTAAACGATATTACAAAGTTTGATGTTGACTTTGATCTCGTATCAGGAAGATATGTTATTGATGCCAAGTCTATAATGGGTATTTTCAGTCTTGATTTATCTAAGCCTATTGACTTAAATATTCATGCTGATTCAGATATAGATACTATTTTATCTGTATTAAATCCATACATTGTTGAATAATCATTATGAATATTAACATTCCATGGCTTTATCAGAAGTCTTGTCCGGATGGACATGTTTCCTGATAAAGCCATTTTTTAATTCTCTTTTAATTCATCCGTTCATTAAAATCCTACTATTTTTACAACTGAATTATTATTCTTTTATAAATATTTCCGTCTGCTAAAATATTTACCACGATATCATATAATCACAGACACAGACAATAAATATATGAATATAAGAAAAAGCCCCATAAACAGCTTATTGCGCCATTTATGAGACTTTGTCAGTTACTCCGCTTCAACATATACCTTTTCAGTCGTTTCTAATGCAACTCTCATAAGTTCATCTATACAGTCATCAAGATTATGCTCATCTCTTTTGATTACCTTAAGATTAGGTTTTGTAACGGGATGCTTTGCAACAAATATTGTACAGCAGTCTTCAAATGGAAGTATGGAGGTCTCATATGTACCAATCCTTTCTGATACATCTATAATCTCCTGCTTATCAAAGCCAATAACAGGTCTGAATACAGGCATCGTACATACTTCATTAGTGCAATAAAGACTCTGCATAGTCTGGCTTGCAACCTGTCCTATACTTTCACCTGTCACAAGTCCCATGCATCCACTTTCTTCACCGAGCTTTTCAGCAATCTTCATCATATATCTTCTCATAATGATTGTAAGCTCATCATGAGGACACTTTTCATATATAGCAAGCTGTATATCTGTAAAATTAACAACATTAAGTGTAATAGGACCTGCATATCTGGCAACAAGCTTTGCAAGGTCGATTACCTTCTGTTTTGCCCTCTCACTTGTATATGGAGGTGCATGGAAATATGTAGCTTCAATCTGCACACCTCTTTTTGCAACCATATATCCTGCAACAGGGCTGTCAATACCGCCTGATAATAATAACATTGCCTTTCCTGCTGTTCCTATTGGCATTCCACCAGGACCAGGTATCTCAACTGAATATATATTAATCTTATTGCGTATTTCAACCTGTAAAAGCACATCAGGCTTATGCACATCAACACTCATCTCTGGAAATGCTTCAAGTATTCTATGTCCAAGCTCTGCATTAATCTCCATTGAATTCATAGGAAAATTCTTTCTTGCTCTTCTTGCATTTACTTTAAATGAGATATCCTTATCCTTATATGCTGAGTCGATATACTTTACAACAGTATCAGCAAGGTCATCAAAACCTGTGTCCTCTATCTGTACCACAGGACATATTCCAATAATACCAAATACTGTCTTTAAGGCTTCAACAGCTTCGTCATAATCAAAATCACTTTCCGCTGTAGCATATATACGACCATTTTCCTTAGTCACCTTAAACTCTCCATCAATCTTTTTTAAGGCATACTTTATCTGTCTTACAAGGGCATCTTCAAATATATATCTGTTCTTTCCCTTAACACCAATTTCACCATATTTTATCAAAAATGCTTTATACATTATTTTCCTCATTTCATGTATATTTTAATAATATCAGAAGCATTAACATGTCTGACAATATAATCTAATAGATTAAGTTATAACAAAATTTTTAACAAAGGTCAATACCTCTAATGTCTTGTGAATCTTCTTAATACCGGTAATAACTCCTTTAATGCTGCTATTGTATAATCAAGCTGCTCTTTAGTTGTATCAAAGCAGAAGCTGAATCTTATTGTTGAATCCAGAAGACTATTATCTAATCCAATGGCAACGAGAGTTGAACTTAGTCCCGGTTTGTTAGAGGAACATGCAGAGCCTGATGATACATAGATATTCTTTTCTTCAAGTGCATGTAAGAGCACCTCTGCCCTTACGTCCCTAAAGCCTGCACTTACAACATGTGGTGCTGACTTACGGTCTTTCATGCCATTTAACGTAACACCATCAAGCTTTTCAAGTTCACTTATAAAATAGTTCCTGAGCTCATACATCTTATCAATCTTCTCATCAAACTGACTGTTATATATAAGAGCTGCTGCCGTTCCAAGTCCTGCCACACCCGGAACATTTTCAGTACCTGAACGCATGCCCTTTTGCTGTCCGCCACCGAGAATTAAGGGTTTTATCTTAGTATTTTCTTTGATATATAAGAAACCTGTTCCCTTAGGTCCATGAATCTTATGGCCACTTACTGACATGAGGTCAATATTTAGTTTCTTAGGATATATCTTAAACTTTCCATATGCCTGTATAGCATCTACGAAAAATACAATATCTTTATTATATTCCTTAACGATATGTCCGATTTGTTCAATCGGTTCGATTGTTCCTATCTCATTATTAGCATACATAACAGCTACAAGAATAGTTTTATCATCAAGAGCAGCCTTTAAATCCTCTAAAGATACAAGACCCTGACTGTCAACCGGAAGATATGTCACATCAAAACCATTTTCCTCAAGATAATTAAACGGCTCTTTTACCGATGCATGTTCTACCGATGACACAATCACATGATTACCACGCCTTTTATTAGCCATAGCTGTACCAATAACAGCCATATTATTGGATTCAGTACCACCAGATGTAAAAAGTATCTCTTTTTCCTGACACTTAAGACTCTTAGCAATAATCTTAGCAGCTTCTTTTATATATTTTTCTGCCTCGACACCTTTCATATGCTTGGATGATGGATTACCATAATCCTCACCCATAACCTTAACAACAGTTTTAATAACTTCATCTGCACACTTAGTCGTTGCAGAATTATCCAAATACGCTTCCATTTATAAATTCCTCTTAATTCATTATCATCTTATTAAATATGTCCGATTTATTCAATCTAATAAAACCACTCAATAAGAATGTTAATCTTCAAAATGATACATAAGAACTGACAATAACATCATTCCGGCAGTCTCAGTCCTTAATATTCTCTTTCCCAGTGTAATAATCTCACAGCCTGCCTCAGTAGCATAGTCAAGCTCTGCCTGATCAAAGCCACCCTCAGGTCCTATAAATATTGCAACACTTTTCCCGGCTTCAATATTATTAATAAGTTCTTTTGTCTTAGCAATTCCATCCGCACATTCATATGGCAGCAGTTTAATATCACACTGCGCCGCCATATCAACAGCCTCTTTAAATGATAATACATCATGTACTATAGGCATTATGCTTCTCTTACTTTGTTTAGCTGCACTCTCGGCAATTGCATTCCATCTTTTAACCTTGTTTGGTGCTTTTTTTGCATCAAGCTTAACCACTGAACGTTTCATTGCAACCGGAACGACTTCAAACACGCCAAGTTCAACTGCCTTTTGTATAATAAATTCCATTTTATCGCCCTTTGGCAGTCCCTGAAACAGATATATTCTAGATGGAAGCTCTCTTCCACGCTCATCTACGGCATCTATATCTGCTCTTATATATTCGTCTGCCATCTGGCTTATATGGCAACTGTAATCAACATTATCGCCACTGCTTATCAATAGTTCATCACCAATCTTAAACCGAAGAACATTCTTTATATGATTGACATCTGAGCCATATATATCTATATAAGTATCATGTATATTCTCATGTTCTGCAAAAAAATGATACATACTAATCACCATTCTACTTTCTTTTTGCTGTTACATTGACCCATTCACCATCGTGGTTGATTTCAACTATTTCAAGTTCAGGATTCTTCTTAAAACATTCTACAACCTCCTGTTCCTTTGTATCAATTATACCGGAAGTTATAAAATATGCTCCATGCTTCATATGCTGTGTAATCTCTGCTGATAATGGTTCTAGTACGTCTGCAAGGATATTGGCACATACTATATCATAACATTCATAACCACATGCATCCTGTATCTTCTTATCATCAATAATATTTCCTTCAATAACCTCAAGCTTATCCGGTGAAATATTATTCTGTTCTGCATTTTCATGTGATGCAATAATTGCATTAGGATCAAGGTCTGTGCCAAATGCATGCTTTGCGCCATACTTTAATGCAACAACTGATAATATACCACTTCCACAGCCAACATCAAGTACCTCTTCACCACCCTTGACGTATTTCTGAATCTGTCTTATTACCATCCTTGTTGTCTCATGTGAGCCTGTACCAAACGCTGTTCCGGGATCTATGCTAAGAACAGGCTTATCTTTCATCTCTTCTGTAACAGGTTCCCATGTCGGCTTGATATATAAATCTCCTATTGTAAATGTATGCCAGTACTGCTTCCAGTTATTAATCCAGTCCTTATCCTCTGTCTGTGATTCTGTTACAGTTCCATCCCCGACATTACAAAACATCCTTAACTCTTCCAGTCCGTCCTTAACCTTAGCAGGCATTGTATTATCATCGTCATCTGCATCAATATAAAAATTAACTGTTGCACTGCCATCATCAGGCGGAAGATCGGGAATAAAATCAACGAACATAGTCTTTGCTTCTTCCTGTGTAAGCTGAACATTATCCTCTATTTCAATGCCTTCAATTCCGAGCTCATCAAGCATGTTGCTTATAAGGTCAACTGCTTCTGTCGTAGTCTTAATTGAATATTTATTCCATTTCATATTAATCTCCATTCCGCAGGCATTTTTAATGCCGGAGGAATCGCGAGCCCAATGTCAGATTGGGCTCTGCGATAAGGGCTGCTTTGTGACGCCTGCGGCAAAAAGCAGCCGTGTGATAAAATAAGCTATCGAGCTTATTTTTCACACTAATCTCCATTCCGTATAAATTAAATGATATGAAAGTCAAAGAGTATTTTGACCATTGTATCATAATATATGTTTTTGTATTCTTAATAAAATAATCTTTCACTGTGTTAAAGTCTTAACATTATGCATTTTTAAGAAATTCTTTATATCCTCTGTAAGTTTCATACAAATCAGCCTTGCTTATAATCTCATATGGCGCATGCATATTAAGCACAGCTATACCGCTGTCAATTACATTCATTCCATAATTGGCAAGTATATAGGCTATTGTTCCACCACCGCCGGCATCGACCTTGCCCAGCTCTGATGTCTGATAATATACCTTGCCATCGTCCATAATTTTTCTTAACCGGCCCATATATTCTGCCGATGCATCATTAGAACCGCTCTTTCCTCTTGCCCCGGTATATTTATTAAATACCATTCCCTTACCAAAATATGCGCTGTTCTTCTTTTCACTTACAGATGCATAATTAGGATCGAATGCTGCACTTACATCTGATGAGAGCATATTAGAATTAGTAAAACATCTGCGGAGCTTAAGTTCAGAATAATCACCGGTTCTGTCAAGCACTTCTGCTGTCATATTTTCAAAGAAACGCGAATGCATACCTGTCGCGCCTACACTGCCTATCTCTTCTTTATCAACTAATATACATACACCTGTCTTTTCAAGGTCTTCTGATTCTAACTGTGCTATAAGGGACGGATATGCACACACTCTGTCATCATGTCCATATCCCATAATCATACTTCTGTCTATACCATAATCCCTTGCCGGGCCTGCCGGAACAGCCTCTATCTCAGCAGATAAGAAATCTTCTTCTTCAATTCCATACTTTTCCTTTAATAATGCAAGTATATTTTTCTTAACAAGCTCTGATTCAGCTTTTTCATTTTCATTCTTATCAGCTGGCTTTGGCATACTTCCTATAAGAATATTTAAGTCTTCTCCTTCTATGACCTTATCAGCTTTTTTTGACATCTGCTCACCTGCAAGATGGATAAGAAGATCTGATATACCAACAACAGGATCATTGATATCTTCACCGATATTAATATCAACAACACTTCCATCCTTAAGTGCAGCCACTCCATGAAGTGCAAGAGGTCTTGCCACCCACTGATACTTCTTAATTCCACCATAGTAGTGTGTCTCCAGCAGCGCCTGCTGTGTATCCTCGTATAAAGGATTCTGCTTGATATCAAGCCGTGGCGAATCAATATGCGCACCAAGAATGTTCATGCCGTTTTCTAATGGTTCTTTACCGATATTATAAAGTACAACAGCTTTTCCCATATTTACAGCATATACTTTATCACCGGCTTTTAAGCTTCTGCCTTCTTTTATTATGTCTTTTAGGTCTTCATATCCATATTTCTTAGCAAGTTCTACAGCTTCCTTAACACATTCTCTTTCAGTCTTACACTCCGAAATAAATTGTCTGTATTTTTCTGCAAAATCAAATACTTTCTTTTTATCATTATCATTATATTTCTTCCATGCATTAGGTCTTTCCATCTTTGTATATCCTCCTATAATTTATATTCTATAAATGAGAAAATTAAAAATATAATAATATAATACTTCATTGATAATATCACAATTTATAATATTCCATCTGTATTGTACGGTATCAGCACTGATATTATACTGTCATATTAATGGTTTCAACGCTTTCTGCTTCTCTTTGTCCGGCTTCAAGTTCCATTTCAGCCTCATCCTTAAACTGCTCAACAAGATCCTCGCTTATAACAGGAAGTTCATCAATAGACTGTACTCCAAACACTCTCAAAAACTCTTCCGTTGTTCCAAAAAGCATAGGTCTTCCCGGTGCATCAAGACGTCCCAGTTCTTTACACAGACCATATTCAACAAGTCTGTTTACAGCATGCTCACTGCTTACCCCCCTAATTTTCTCAATCTCCATCTTAGTAATCGGCTGTTTGTATGCAATTATGGCAAGAGTTTCAAGCAATGTATCAGAAAGGACCTGTTTTTTCGGTGCTTTTGCAACCTTTATTAGATTTTCATAATATTCCTTCTTAGTACATAGCTGAAATGCATTTTCCAGCTCTATTACCTTTATACCACGGTCTTCTTTTTCATATTGCTTCATCATATCAGCAATAACCTGTCTTACCGTATCTTTATCCGAATCAACTGCCAATGCAAGCTTATCCAGTTCAACTGACTCACCCATTGTAAAAAGCACAGCCTCTATAACTGCCTGCATCTTTTTCTTACTCATTAATAAACCTCATTTCTATCTAATCTTCAACAATATCTTCAATCAGGTCAGGGTTCTTTATAACAGTAATCTCAATATCTGACATTATATCTTCCTGCCACACCTGTACAAATCCGGTCTTGATAAGCTCAAGTATTACAAGAAATGTAACTATTACTGATACCTTTGATGCATTAGATGAAAGCATCTGCCTGAAATTAAACTTCTTATTCTTATGAAGATATTCCTTGACCTGAACCAGCTTTTCAGACATGCTGACCTCTTCCTTTTCAATCTTGCCAAACTTACTTCTTATAGGGTCAATCTTGTCCTCCTGACGTCTTAATACATCCTGAAAGATTGCATTAAGTTTAATAAGTGTTGTATCTCCAACAAGCTCATCCAGATTAAGCTTTGGACGGTATGCTGTCACTTCCTTTGGTATAGATGGCTCTTTATAAAATGCTTTTTCGGCATCTATCTGTCTGTCCTTTAACTCATATGACATATATTTAAACAGCTTATATTCAAGAAGCTGTCTGACAAGCTCTGACCTTGGGTCCTCTTCTTCTCCATCCTCATTTACCTCTTTAGGAAGCAGCATCCTGGACTTAATATCAAGCAGTGTCGCTGCCATTACAAGAAATTCACTAACAACATCAAGATCTTCCTTATCCATCTGGTCAACATATTCCATATACTGTTCCGTAATCATCACAATAGGAATATCATATATATTAACTTTATTCTTATCTATTAAATGTAAAAGCAGATCCAGCGGACCTTCAAACACCTGAAGCTTAACATTAATTCCCATATAGTCCTCACTTTTTATCATATGGTATGCCTTTATATTCAAGATTCACCCGCCAATCTTGCTGCAAGCCACTGGTCAGACCTGCTGACTTTTCATATCAGCGGCCATGCAATCCTCGCAGAGCATATATCTCAGACTGAGATATAATCAGGCAAACATATTATATTATACCCAATATATACATTTATTGCAAATAATTTGTGCTTACAAAAATTGCAATATAAGAGATTGTTTTTGTACATTTTTCTGTATTTGCTCATTTATAGTTAAACAACATAAAATGACACCAGAACAAGAATTATATTAATCCTTGCCCTGATGCCACCTGTAAAATATTATTTATTCAGATAATTTTCTATTCATTGCTGACTCTAAAGCATCTATAGATGCTCTGATGATATCATGGTCAATACCGATACCAAAGAAGCTGCCCTGTCCGTCTTCACCTTCAATACCTACATATGCAATGGCACTTGAATCAGAACCATCCTTTAATGCATGTTCCTCATAACATACAACATCACATGTCTTGTTAAAATGCTTTGCAAGTGCATTACTTACAGCATCAAGACGACCATTACCACCGGCTTCAACATTAACCTTCCTGCCATCCTGTTCAATCGTAACTACAGTCTGTATACCATCCTGCTGCTTGAAATGTACCTCTGTAATCTTAAATACAGGTGTATATTTCTTATAACGCTTCTCAAATATCTCAAGTACTTCATCAGGCGTAAGCTCTTTATGCTCTACATCTGATACATCCTTAACAGCGTAACCTAAATCTTCTCTCATCTTCTTAGGAATAATCATTCCAAAGTTATGTTCAAGCACATATGCAACACCGCCCTTACCTGACTGGCTGTTAATTCTTATAACATCTGAATCATATGTACGTCCAACATCCTCAGGATTAATTGGAAGATATGGTACTGTCCACAATTCAGGATTATTCTCAACTCTGTAATGCATACCCTTTGAAATAGCATCCTGATGTGAACCTGAAAATGCTGCAAATACAAGCTTACCGCAATATGGATGTCTTTCATCAATCTTCATCTGTGTAAGTCTTTCAAAACATTCTGAAAGCTTAGGCATATCAGATAAATCAAGTTCAGGATTGACGCCCTGTGCATACATATTCATTGCAAGGGTAATAATATCAACATTACCGGTTCTTTCACCATTGCCAAATAAAGTTCCCTCAATTCTGTCAGCACCTGCAAGTATACCAAGCTCAGCATCAGCCACACCGGTACCTCTGTCATTATGTGGATGAAGTGATACTATTACATTTTCCCTGTTGTGAAGATTCTTACTCATATATTCAACCTGACTTGCAAATACATGTGGAAGTGACATCTCAACGGTTGCCGGAAGATTAATAATACATTTATTATCAGATGTTGGCTGCCATATATCAATTACAGCATTACATACCTCTAATGCATATTCAGGTTCAGTTCCCGTGAAGCTTTCAGGACTGTATTCAAATGCAAAATTGCCATCTTCCTTTTCTGCAAGTTCTTTAAGAAGCTTGGCACCTTCTATTGCAATCTGTTTAACCTCTTCCTTAGACTTTCTAAACACCTGTTCTCTCTGTGCAAGAGATGTAGAATTATATACATGTACAATAGCTCTTGGAGCACCCTTTACAGCCTCAAATGTCTTTTTGATGATATGTTCTCTTGCCTGTGTAAGCACCTGTATAGTAACATCGTCAGGTATCATATCCTTCTCAATAAGAGTTCTTAAAAATTCATATTCTGTCTCAGAGGCGGCAGGAAATCCAACTTCAATCTCCTTGAAACCAACATCTACTAAAAGCTTGAAAAACTCCAGCTTCTGTTCAAGGCTCATAGGCTCAACAAGTGCCTGATTACCATCTCTTAAGTCAACTGAACACCATGCCGGTGCCTTATCAACATACTCTTTCTTCACCCAGTCCATACATTCAACCGGTGGCATAAAATAACCTCTCTTATACTGCTTGTAATCGAACATCTTCAAATCCTCCATCTTATTCAATATTTTAATATAAATAATAAGCAAACCATAAGAAACACGCTCAGACAGCTTCCAATTATTATCATATCAGCCATATAAATTATACGCTGGCATGAAATATTAACTCATTGCGTGCATAAATAAAAAAGTCTTCCGTTCCTGATAATAATATCAAGAGACGAAAGACTAAATCTCACGCGTTACCACTCTTATTCACGAAAATTCGTGCACTCACTGAATACGGGAAAACCTTATATTCTGTCCACTATAACGGTTGGCATCCGGCTACGCCTACTAATAATTGCAATCAATCACTTTCGGATAGCAGCTCCAAGGCGAGTTCGATACTTTCCTTCTATTGCCTCGCACCACACGGCAACTCTCTGAATCAGGTCCGTATCTAATATTCCTCTTCATTGCATTTACTTATTACTGTTTAATACTATACAACTGTATCAGTTCATTGTCAAGCCTTAATAAGACATGTTTCTTAAATTTACAAGGCAACATCCAATACCATCATCAGTGAAAATCCGACTGCAAACATTATTGTAGAAATGTCAGTATGTTTTCCCTGTGACATCTCAGGTATAAGCTCTTCAATAACCACATATAACATCGCTCCCGCAGCAAAGCTTAACAGATATGGCAGCGCCGGTATTATTATTCCTGATAAAACAATAGTTATAATTGCACCTGCCGGTTCAACAGCACCCGATAATACCCCATATGCAAAAGCTTTTTTCTTAGGAACGCCCTGAGCATGTAACGGCATGGATATCACAGCCCCCTCAGGTATATTCTGTATAGCAATTCCTATGGAAAGAACCAATGCACTCATGATACTTATATCCTTATTACCGGCAATCCAGCCGGCATACACGACACCTACTGCCATTCCCTCCGGAATATTATGCAGCGTCACTGCCAGCACAAGCTTAGTAACTCTTGTAAAATTGCTCTTTGGTCCCTCATCTTCACTGCTATGCTGATGCATGTGTGGTATTAAATGATCAAGCAGCAGCAAGAATAATATTCCAATCCAGAATCCTGTAGCGGCTGGTATAAACGACAGCTTTCCCATATATTCTGACTGGTTAATCGCCGGTATTAAAAGACTCCATATTGAAGCTGCCACCATAACTCCAGCAGCAAAACCATCAAGAGCTTTTTCTACAAGAGTGCTAAGATTCTTCTTCATAAAAAGCACAAAACACGCTCCAAACGTTGTTCCAATAAACGGAATTAATATTCCTTTAAATACTTCTGACATTTTTTTAGCCTCTCAGCTTATTTTTGTTATAAAAATCACGTCTAAGATTTTTAAAAATAATCTTCTTGGTATATATGCAGCCTATTATAACAGCAATTGAAAATATAACAGATAATGTCATATAAATCTCCTCCTTAAGCGTTATTTGAAACTGTTTACATCTACCGTAATATCTGCAATTGTAACTGTTCTTACTGTTCTTTGCTATTGTATATTTTGAAATATCAGCTGCCAGAATCATATTCATGGCAACGCATAAGTTCATACATATAACCTTATGATGCATTTGTATTTATAGCTATATGTTTAATATATGCAGAACCTGCGTAAATGTTACCAGTTTAAATGATTTTGTGAGTTAGTCGTGCCTAACCCTATATAGATTATATCACATTATCTTAATTTCAACACACTTTTATTAATATTTGATTGATATTTTTTATCATATGTTGCTTTTATCATTAAAATATTCTTTTGCAAACTCCATATCCTGAACAAGCTCAATTGTTCCAAGATATTTTCCAGCATTATCTCTGACAGCCATATATGTCACAAGCATAGTTCTTCCGTTTTTCTCCATCCATATTGGAATCTTATCAAGCGTATTATTACGAAATTCTTCTATAATTCTACGTACCTGCTTCTCTATCTTAGGTGGATGACACGAAAAAACTTCTCTATCAATTGCCATACCCGGGCGCTTAAATACCTTATGGCCTTCATTAAAATATCTGTTAATATTATCTGAATCCACAAACGTAATCTCTAATGGTATGGTATTAAGCATAGCACTTAACTGTTCTGCATTCATATGTCCACCTGCAAGGATAATCTCATCATTATACTTATCCTGAACAGCTTTGCTATTTTCATTCTTATTAAATTCTTCTGCCTCGCTCCATTCATCTTTTTCTATGCCAAAGCAGACCGGATAATCTTTGGAATCCTGATATATTCCATACCACTCTTTCTGTGTAAAGTTAAATGCACAATTAGGGAATAATATATTAGCTTCCTTATATATCATCTCTTCAATTCGTTTAAGTAATTGCCTGAGTCGTTCATTCCATTCCCCATCGTGATTTTTATCTGATAAAATATTTGTTATTTCATCTCTTATTTCATCATCAGTTGTCCACATCACATCTGATGGTCCGCTTATTTCATATGTCACTTTAAGCACCGGATATAACAAATCTCCTTTTTTTGCATAATGAACACTTAGCTGTTTTAATTTTTCAATTAAGCAGCTTATATTATAGGAATCACTATTTCTTATGTCTATAATCAGTTTTTGCAACGCTTCATTTTCTAATGCAAATGTATTAAGAGGATGACCTTTAAGCTTTATAAGACTTGCTGTCAGTTCTCTTCTTTTCTGTCGCATTTCATCAGCCTGTGCTTTAATCTGTCCAGTATTTTGTTCATTAGTGATCATTCCATGAAATAGTGCAGAATGTACATCACACAACATCCTGACCTCATCAACAGGTGTTCCCTCATTAATAAGATCCTGCTCTGCCCTAAGAATAACCATTGGTTCTACATCCTTAAATTCCTTTACAAAATCCTTACGCACTTTTTCAAGAGCATCACCATCTACAAGTCTTTTTAAATAACCCTTTATCATTTCTTTTTGAATCTCAAATTTTTTATTTTCCATAACAATCTCCATTTCTACTTTATTGCGAAGTGGCAAAGACAATTTTACGCAAACGTTTTTTCTTCTACCATCAGTGACTATTTGTTTTTCTTAGAAACAAATAACCTGTTCACATCTAATTTTTTTAAATAATAACATCATCATTATTTTTTCACTTTACATTTTAAATATACATTAACACAGGCATAATTTATGTTGTAGATACAACATTTTAAGATTATTGTATGATAATTACGCTAATCTGGTATATTATCATCATTCTGAAATGCAAGTTTTAAAACAGGAAACAGTCATGACAAAGATTCCGGACTATATTATCATCTTTATGAAATTCAAGGTTTTAAAACTATAACAGATGATGGAATTAAGAAGCTGAAGGATATTATCATCTTCATAAAATGCAGGGTTTCAAAACCACAACAGATGATGGAATTAAGAAACTGGAGGATATTATCATCTTCATAAAATGCAGGGTTTCAAAACCACAACAGATGATGGAATTAAGAAGCTGGAGGATATTATCATCTTCATAAAATGCAAGGCTTTAAAACCACAACAATGGGAAATTTTATGCATATTGGGATATTTTTAATGCGCTTTTATAATATTTTCTGTATGAAGAGATTAATTAAATATTGATATCTATATACTTTTAAGGATATAATGTTGACAATATATTGTTTAGAATATATTTACTGTAAATGCACAATAATTTTATTTGCCTGCATGTGGACCATAATGTTAATGTATATTCATTATAAATCCACATATTACAGATTAATAATACAACCCCGACTGGAGATAAATATGTTGACATATTCTTTTGAAAATACCGGCTCTGACAGTCTGTATGAATACCTGTATAAATGTATCAAAAATGATATTTTAAAAAACGAACTTGCAGCTGGATATAAACTTCCATCTAAAAGAAGTTTTGCAAAAAATCTTGGTGTAAGTACCATTACCGTAGAAAATGCCTATGCACAGCTTATTGCAGAAGGATACATATACTCTGTGCCTAAAAAGGGATTTTATGTGTCTGATATTGAAAAAAATAATTTGTATGACTCAAAAAAAACATGCAGTCAGGCTGAAAACAGATTGACGTTAAACATATCTGCTAACCCCTCCTACGCTGCTGATTCCTACAATACTTTTTCTGTTAATAATTCAAATGATTACAAATTTGATTTTACTTCTAACAGAACATTAACGGGAAGCTTTCCATTTTATACATGGTCAAAGCTTATGAAGAACGTTATTGCTGACAGCTCATATGATATGCTTACTCCTTCTCCATCAGCTGGAGTTTTCCCTTTAAGAAAAGCTATTTCTCAACACCTGTATGATTTCCGCGGAATGAATATCCGTCCTGAACAGATTATCGTAGGAGCCGGGACTGAATACCTGTACAGCCTGTTAATTAACCTTCTTGGCAGAGATAAGACATTTGCCGTCGAAGACCCCGGATATAGTAAGATACGTCAGATATATGAAGCTAATAATGTCAATTGTGTAAGCATTCCAATTGACGATGACGGTATAAACATTAACAATCTTAATGACAGTAATTGCAATGTAATACACATATCTCCTTCACATCACTATCCTACAGGTATTGTGACAACTGTAAGCAGAAGATATGAGCTTTTAAGCTGGGCATCTAAAAATGCAGACCGTTTTATTATCGAAGATGATTATGACAGTGAATTCCGGCTTATGGGTAAGCCTATTCCATCACTCCAGAGTATTGATGTATCAGATAAAGTTATCTATATGAATACATTTACAAAAAGTCTGGCTCCTACTATCAGAATAAGCTATATGGTGCTGCCAATTCCTCTGCTTGATAAATTTTATAAAAGGCTGTATTTTTATTCATCTACGGTTTCTAATTTTGAACAATATACACTATGCCGTTTTATTGAAGATGGATATTTTGAAAAACATATTAATCATATGAGGATATTTTATAAAAAACAACGTGATACGATGATATCTGCCATAAAGAACAGTCCGCTTGCCCATCACGCTTCTATACAGGAGAAAGATGCAGGACTTCACTTCCTTATGGCTATTGATACAAAATTAAGTGATGAAGAACTCATCAGAAAGACAGCATGTAACAATATCAGAATATCTTGTCTGTCACAGTATTATTACAATAAAAGCAATGCCATCGACCATACCCTTATAATGAATTACTCCGCTATTGATACGGAAAAGATAGAAGAAGCCGTCAATGCACTTGCTAAAGTACTGATTTAAGAATTTATTAATCTTACACCGCTATCAATCCTAAAATGTACTGACCTCCAATTGTCATATTATATTTCTGGCTTTTGGTGGCACTTAAAATTTAAGGACTGATAGCGGTTTTATATATGAATTTTATTGTGTATCAAAACTTTGAATTATATATTATTGATGTTTTGTTAAATCTTTACTGTATCTCAGAAATATTTTCTAATACAGCAAGTATTAATTTCCATGTTCTTTCAACAGAAGAAATGCATAATTTTTCCTTAGTTGTATGAATATCAATGATATCCGGTCCAAATGATATGCAGTCAAGACCCGGAAGCTTATCTGCTAACATTCCACACTCAACTCCTGCATGAATTGTCTCTACAACCGGCTCTTTGCCATATAATCTGGTATACTGCTTAACCATATGCTCTCTTAACTTAGATTGCGCATTATATTCCCATGCCGGATATGTGCCTGATACTTTGCAGAAACCACCTAAAAATTCAATGAAGCTTACAATCTTATTGACAAGCCATTCCTTTTCACTTTCAACAGAACTTCTTACAGAACAGAATATGCACATATCATCTTCATCTGTCCTGACAACACCTATATTATCAGATGTCTGCACAAGCCCCGGAATCTCAAGGCTCATTCTGCCAACACCATTAGGAAGCATAACAAGTGCAGCAATAATCTTAGAAAGGGTATCATGCTCAAAGCACTTGTAATCAGCATCTTCTGTATATGTTTCATAAGTAATAGCCATATCAGGATCTGTTATCTCAAATTCAGCTTTAAGTTCCTGTGCAATTGAGTCAATATCAGTCTTAAAACCTTCATAATCGTCTTCATCAAGTACCATATTAATTGTTGTGAACTTTGCAATTGCATTATCCTTTTCACCACCATTAATATCCATTACACCAAATTCAAAATTCTCTCTTAATCTGCTAAGAATTCTTCCTGCCAATACATTAGAATTAGCTCTCTGGCATATAATCTCTACTCCCGAATGGCCTCCTGTAAGACCTGATATAGTTAATGTAATCTTTCTTCCTGACGATACAACTCTCTTTGCAGGAATATAACATTCTACAAGTCCTCCACCTGCACAGCCTACAGTAAATACACCTTCATCTTCTGAATCAATATTAAGCATATATTTTCCCTTAAGATCTGATATATCAATAGCTGCCGCTCCTAACATCCCTATCTCTTCATTAACTGTAAATACTGCTTCTATTGCAGGATGCTTAATTGTATCAGATGCCATAATTGCAAGCGCATATGCAACTGCTATACCATCATCACCACCAAGCGAAGTCTTATCAGCTGTAATATAATCGCCATCTACATAGATATCAAGTCCATCCTTTTCCATATCCTTATCACTTGAATCTTCCTTAACAGCAACCATATCCATATGTCCCTGCAATATTACTGTAGGATAATTCTCATAACCGCTGCTTGCCTCTTTCCAGATAATAACATTAAGACTCTCATCCTGACGATACTTAAGATTATGCTCCTTTGCAAAATTAACAAGATATGCACTGATCTTCTCAAGATTATTAGAACCATGTGGTATTGAACAAATCTCTTCAAAATATCTGAACACCTCTGCCGGCTGTAAATTATCTAACTTCATGAAACATCTCCATTCTGCCATTCATCATAATATAAATTTATTTTAGTAATGGCTTCTTAATTATTAACATTTAATATTTTTAAATGTCCATCTGATTAAACATTCTAATATTTTATCCCATAAAAGTCAATTGTGATTTGTTGACCATTTGTTGAAATACGGGGTGTAGTGGGGAAGTGGCGGATTGTATTGGGAATTTTAAAACGATGGATGAGTGCTAAGAAACTCTACAGATGAGCATTTAATGTACAGATGCCGTCCGGGTCGTGCCAAATGCGGCGTCCTGCCGCTTGGCACTCGATTGTGCGTCCTGCACAATCGTCCCTGGGTAGTGTATGCTCATCTAAGAGTTTCTAAGCACTCACCATATGTTTTAGAATTTCCAATACAATCCGCCACTTCCTCGCTACATTTCAAAAACCTCTGCGCTTGGTGTGACAAACGGGACGTTATAGGTTAGCGATATACAATTCAAGGTCACAGCGCTGTGTTTGATAACCAGCAGGTTATGGGGTAGCAATCTATAATTCAAAGTTCTATGCCGAGGATGACGACCGGCAGGTTACCAGATAGCAATCTATAATTCAAAGTCCCTACGCCGGGTATGATGACCAACAGGTTACAGATTATCAATCTATAATTCAAAATTTCTACGCTGTGTATGACTAACGCTAGGTTATTAATATGCATATTTAATATCACTACATTGTCAAGTTACAGGTCATCAGTTATACTTACAACAATTAATATTACCGGCATAGAGCATATTATGTTCGTTCTTTCCGGTATAAAAATATAAGCTGTGTAAATCATCAGTATATTAATGTGATTATTTACACGGCTTTTTCGTAGTTTAATTTTTTCTTTATTAAATCATTAATATATTACAACATAGCCAATACATAAATTCCATGTTCCATATGTATTATCTACCTGTCCTGACTATGTCAAATCCACACTTCTATTATCCCTATTATCCTATCAAACGTAGTGATTTTAAACATGAATATTGTAAAATAGTAACTGTCATGTCGCCCTTTCCTGTTCAGTGAATTTTGAATTAAATATTGCTACCTGTAATCTGTCGGTCGCAACACCAAGTATAGTGACATTGAATTGCATATTTCTAATCTATAACGTCCCGGTCGTCACTCCCAGCGTAGTGACATTGAATTGTATATTTCTAACCAGTAACCAACCGGTTGTCACACCCAGCGCAGAGATTTTTGAAATGTAGCAAAGGGCAGGCTGTGGCTGATGTGTAAAATTTGTGCGCATATGGTAAGAACTTAGTCGCTCTTAAGATGAGCTTATATAACGTAGGGGCGATTGCACAGGACGTGCAATCGAGCTGCAAGCGGCAGGACGCCGCATTTGCAGCGACCCGACCGACATACTCTACCTATATGCTCATCTTCCAGAGCGACTTAGTTCTTACCATCAGCGTACAGATTTTACACATCAGCAACAGCCTGCCCTTATCTACACCCCGTTTTCAACAAATCACAATTTATCTATGAGGCTTTGAGAATAGAGATGTTGACAAGTACCTGTCTCCTGAATCCGGAAGTAATACTACTATTACTTTACCCTTATTTTCAGGTCTTGAAGCAAGTATTGAAGCTCCCTTCAAAGCAGCACCCGAGCTTATTCCTACAAGTATTCCTTCTGATGTTGCAAATCTTCTGCCCTCATCAAATGCATCATCATTTTCAATCTTAAGAATTTCATCATATATAGATGTATTAAGTGTCTTCGGAATAAATCCGGCTCCAATCCCCTGAATTTTATGTGGTCCCGGCCTGCCCTCAGATAACACAGGACTTGTCGCTGGCTCAACAGCTACAATCTTAATATCAGGATTCTTAGATTTAAGATATTCACCAACTCCTGAAATAGTTCCACCTGTTCCAACTCCGGCTACGAAAATATCAACCTTTCCATCTGTCTGCTCCCATATTTCAGGTCCTGTTGTCTTTCTATGAGCAGCAGGATTAGCAGGATTTTCAAACTGGCCCAATATTATAGAACCCGGAATCTGTTCCTTTAATTCATTTGCTTTATCAATTGCACCTTTCATTCCTTTATACCCATCTGTAAGTACAATTTCAGCACCATATGCCTGTAACAGATTACGTCTTTCAACTGACATTGTCTCAGGAAGTGTAAGAATGGCCCTATATCCTTTAGCTGTTGCAACACAGCCAATTCCTATTCCTGTATTTCCCGATGTCGGCTCAATAATAGTTGAGCCCGGCTTTAATATTCCTCTTTCTTCTGCATCTTCTATCATGGCAAGTGCAACTCTGTCCTTAACTGAACCTGCCGGATTAAAATATTCAAGCTTTGCAAGAATTGCTGTATCCTCTGCATTAACAGCCTTCATATATTTATGAACATATAGCATTGGTGTATTGCCGATTAACTCCGCGGCACTATTTTTTACATTTTTCAATTCCATATCCATAACTCTCCATTCTACAGACATTATAAATTTATATTTTCATTACTAATCTCCATTCCGCAGACATGTTTAATACCGGAGAAATAGCAGGCAAAATATCAGATCTGGTCATGCAATAAAAGCTAATTCGTGGCATCTGCGGCATAAATAGCCGGTTCATTTATGAACTTATGAATAATCAGCATATCAATTATATACATAATGACTAATTTGCAATGCCTGTAATACAAATTAACCATATGGATATATAAATTATCTGCTGCTTAAAATTGACTGCACAGCATCAGCCCCGTCAGCCGCCGCTGTAATAACCTGTCTTAATTTTTTTGTTCTTACATCACCGGCAGCATATAATCCATCGCACGATGTTATACAATCTTCTGACGCCTTAACATATCCATTATTGTCAAGCACATCAAAACCTTTAAGCAATTCCGTCTGTGGTATCATTCCTATTGCAACAAATATTCCATCTGTTGGAACTGTCATGCCATTACTCAGAATAACTCTTTCAACCTTTCCTTCACCTTCAATTCCCTGAACTGTTGCATTAGTTATAATATTAACATTTTCTTTTGCTTTTAAATGCTCAAGTGTAAGCTTTGAACCACGGAACTCATCTCTTCTGTGAATAAGATTAACTCTGCTGCATATATCTGACAGATACATTGCATCATCAAGAGCCGTATCACCGCCACCTATTACTGTAGCTGTCTTATCTTTATAAAATGCACCATCGCATACAGCACAGTAAGAAATACCCTTGCCGTAATATTTTTTCTCATCATCTATTCCCAGATTTCTATGCTTACAGCCTGCCGCATATATAATATTAGCAGCTTCAAGTTCATCGCCATTATTGCATTTACATATAAACCCATTTTCAAGCTTTTCTATTGAAGTTATCTCGGCTTCAATAAATTCCGCTCCAAGTTTTTCAGCATGCTCCCTAAAGGCCTCTCCAAGACTGTAACCATCAGTCTGTGGCATGCCCGGATAATTATCTACAAGACTGCTTTCGGCAATCTGCCCTGTACCAAGATATTCTTTTTCTACAACCACAGCATTAAGCTGTGCTCTTTTTGCATATATCGCTGCCGTAAGTCCTGCCGGTCCACTTCCAATTATTATAATATCTAACATATTACAAGTTCTTCCTTTGTTGAAACATCGCCTTCAATATGGAATGAATTAAGTACAGGATTGTCTGCATCCATTAATGAAAGAATCATATAGCTTGCCTTACTGTCATATGCAAGTCGTTTGTCCTCTTCCGATGGTCTTGATGGTGATTCAGGATGTGAATGCCAGTTACCAAGTGGTGCAAATCCATTTGCTCTCATATCCTTGACAGCTGCTAACTGTTCCTTTGGATCCAATGTAAAATGTTCATTTGAATGGTCTATATTTGTTAAAATATATACTTTTCTGATAATCTTATTACCATCTTCTATTGTACCTGCAATAAGTCCACAGGCTTCTTCCGGAACTACTGATTTTGCATGTTCAAGTATGCGTTCGTAATCTGCTTTATTCATTGAAATCATCTTATGCTAATCTCCTTATTATTCTAATCCAATATACATTTATCTAAAAATAATGCACTAAAGCTGCCGCACTCAGGATTGTTAATGTTTTATCAAAGTCCTTTATAACGGCAGCTCCATATTATAATTGCATATTCATAGTATGTATTAAATTTTGTACATTATGTATTGATAAACATATTACATTCTAATTTTAAATATGGTCTGTACACTCAACCTGTTCATAATCAATAAGCTCTGTAATTGTAGGATTATCTCCACATACAGCACACCCATGTGTATCTGACGGAAGTTTAATCTTATGGAACTCCTGATTGATTGCATCATAAGTTAAAAGATAACCTGTTAAAAGCTTGCCTACCCCTGTAATATACTTAATTGCTTCCATTGCCTGAAGGCTTCCAATAACACCACCCATAGCACCAATAACTCCAGCCTGTTTACATGTAGGCACTGCATCCTTTGGTGGTGGATTCTTAAATACACATCTGTAGCATGGTCCTTCTCCCGGTACATAAGTCATAAGCTGACCCTTAAATCTGATAATTCCTGCATGTGAAAATGGCTTCTTAGCCATAACACAGGCATCATTGATAAGGAATTTCGCCGGGAAATTATCTGTTCCATCAATAATGAAATCATAATCCTTTATGATTTCCATAATATTTTCACTTGTAAGAAATTCTCTGTATGTATTAACTACAACATCAGGATTCATTGCATTGATTGTCTCTTTGGCAGACTTAACCTTAGCCTTGCCAATATCGGCTGTCTGATGGATAATCTGTCTTTGAAGATTACTAAGGTCTACATCATCAGCATCAACGATACCAATAGTACCAACACCTGCTGCTGCAAGATACATAGCTGCCGGAGCACCAAGTCCGCCTGCTCCTACTATCAATACCTTTGAATTAAGAAGCTTTCTCTGACCCTTTGCGCCAACTTCCTTTAAAATAATATGTCTTGAATATCTTTCAATCTGCTCATCAGTTAATGCCATAGCTTCCACCTCCCATGAAATAAAGGAATTCTACATTATCACCTTCTTTTAAGACTGTTGAAGCTTTCTTATCACTGTCAACAAATTCTTCATTAATAGATACTGTAACATATTCCGGTGTTTCAACATTTTCAAGCTCGATAAGTTCTGGTAATGTTAAACCATCTTTAACTTCTTTTTTTGTTCCTGATACTATAATCTGCATATCTTCCTCTTTCCGCCATAACGGCTTTTTATTCATGTTTACTATTAAGTACAAAAAATACTTCTGTCACTTATACATTTTATTAATAACAAATTTAAAATTGTCCAATAACTCTGGCCTGTAAACTCACAACTAATAATTACAAATTATCTGTAAGCCACTGGCTTAATGCATCCTTTCTTACAGCGCCTGTCTGTCTTGCAAGCTCTTTTCCATCTTTAAATAAAACAAGTGTAGGAACCGACTGCACTCCATACTCCTCTGCAACTTCTGCATCAAAATTAATATTTACCTTATATACTGAAAGTTTTCCTTCATTATCATCCTCGATATCTCCTATAACCGGAGTCATTCTCTTACAAGGAACGCAACTGTCTGAATAAAAATCAATAAGTACCGGTAGTGAACTGTCTAATACTTTCTCTTTAAAATCATCCTTACCAACTCTTGCCGCCATGTCTTATCTCCTTTCTTCGTATTCTGCAAATAATTAATCTTCAACCTTTTTTACAATAAGGTTATATGTTCCATCTTCATTATTGACAAGCTTTAATATCTGATGTCCCTCTTCCTTAATGCTTCTTGGCACATTCTGAACAGGTTCTCCATCATTCATTCTTATAGCTATAACCTCTCCATCGTCAAGCTCGTCTAATGCAACTTTAGCCTTAACAAATGTTAATGGGCATACCTTATCAGTAATATCAACCTGATCATCAATCTTAATTCCTGCTATTTCCATATTCATTTTCCTTTCTTTGGTTATGTCCGATTTATTCAATCAGGCATATGTTATTTTCATATCTGCAGTGTCCGATTTATTCAAAATCATATATTATACTTTACATCTATGATTTCCGATTTATTCTATCTATTTATTACAATCTGTTTATGGCATATGTAATTAACATATCATAATAAAATCCAGCATTTATTAATATATCTGTAACATTATAAATGGGTTCTAATTAAACTATGCTTCAACCGGCTTGTTATCATATGCTGCCTTAATTCTCTTTCTAAATTCGTCTTCTCCTACTCTCTGGAGTAAAAGTCTGAATCTCTCTCCCGGATTAGCATAATCTTCAAAGAATCCTATTGCTGCATCTGTAACTCTGAATAATGTATCTTCATCTTCGATTAATGGCAAGAGATTCTCTCCCTTATATATATGATTACCAAATAATCCACCGAATGAAACAATAAAACCACTCTTTGTATCCCATGCATCTGTCGGACATGCCTTTGCACATCTGCCACAATATGTACACTTTGACTGGTCTACTATAACCTCCGTACCTGTACATTTAATAGCACCTTCACGGCATGCCTTTTCACATACACCACAGTTAATACACTTATCAGAAACCCATTTTACTCTCATACCGCCCTTAACGCCGACATCATTTTCCTCAGCCTTAAGACAGTTATTCTGACATCCTGTAACACCAAACTTAAACTTATGTGGAAGTTCTCTTCCGAAGTAATGGCTGTCGAGCTTTTGGGCTATATCATAAGAGTCGATACAGCCGCTCGGACAGACTGCATTACCCTGACATGCTGTAACAGTTCTTACTCTTGGTCCACATACCCCCGGCTTAACTCCTCCATCAGCAAGCTGTGCCCTTACTTCCTCGATATTATCAAAATTAATAAAAGGAATCTCTATTCCCTGTCTTGATGTCATATGTACATAACCCTTACCGTACTTTTCTGACACATCTGCAATAGCCTTAATATTTTCTGCTGTAAGATTACCACCTACAACCTGTACTCTTAATGAGAAGTAGCCTTTCTGCTTCTGTCTCATAAAACCACCTTTTTTTAATGATGCATAGTCAATCTTTGCCATATAAATACCTCTCTATATATTCTCTGCTGTTTTAATTGCCTGTCTGAAATCTTCAATCAAATCTTCGATATCCTCTATACCAACACTTATTCTTATAAGGTCATCAAATACACCTGCCGTCTTTTTCTCCTCCTCTGTACTATGTACATTAAGTGTTGATTCAGGATGAATAACAAGTGTCTTAGTATCACCAATATTAGAAACAATAAGTGGAAGCTTAAGTGCATTAATTATTGCAAATGCCTTTGCTTTGCTTCCTGTTCTTATTGTAATAATTCCACCTGCATTCCCACCAAATTGTGCTGTAGCTATATCATGCCATCTACTGCTTTTAAGACCTGGATAATTCACAGTTATATCCTTATATTCTGAACTGAAAAACTCAGCAAGCTTCTTAGCATTACTGCATATACGCTCCATTCGTATACCAAGTGTTTCCATTCCAATGCTGTTATAAAAAGCATTCTGTGGTGAAAGACATGCACCAGTATTTCTAAAAAGACCGTTTCTTAACTTAGCTGTATATGCAAATGGTCCGAACTTCTTAAATGCCTTCATTCCCGGATATTTCTCTACATCCCACTTGAACTTGCCACCATCGGTTATAACTCCTGAAATAGCACTGCTGTTAGCATTAATATACTTAGATGTTGAATTAACAACAACGTCAGCTCCAAGACTTAAAGGTCTTACAAGATATGCTGTGGCTACTGTATTATCCATAATAAGTGGAACACCATTCTTATGTGCAAGCTCCGAAAGTGTCTTTATATCGGTTACATCTAACCTCGGATTGCCAATTGTCTCTGCAAAATATAATCTTGTATGCTCATTAGTTGCTGCCTGAAATTCATCCCAGTTATTATTCTCAACATACCTTGTTGTAATTCCGAAGCTTTCAAGGTCTCTGAATAAATCAATACTTCCACCATAAAGGCTGGCACTTGATACAATCTCATCTCCTGCCTGAAGTATGTTACAGAAAGCATTGTACAGGGCTGCCATTCCCGAAGCACATGCAACACTTGCAGCACCGCCTTCAAGAGCCGTCATTCTCTTTTCAAATGCATCGATTGTAGGATTAGCTATTCTTGTATATGAATAACCTGGTGCCTGATTATGAAATATCTTTTCAAGTTCTTCTGCTGTCTTATGTTCAAATGCACTTGACTGATATACCGGTGTCAATGTAGCACCTGTTGCTGCATCACCTCTAAAATCGCCATGCAATAATGCTGTATTGAATCTCATACGTTTCCCCTTTTCCTAATTATTCCTATCTAAATAGTATGATATAATAATACAACATTTTCCGAGATTGTCAACTATTAATTCATATAATTTATACTAAATTAGTGGGATTTCTTTAAAAAATACAATTTTATTATAAAAAAACCAAAGTTAATCAATAAAACAGATAAAAGTTTACATTGTTTAACTCTGGTTTGTTTAATTCTATGATATTTTATTCTGTGGGTGGCAAATGGGTGGCAAATCTATTTTATTCAACATATTTAAGTCCACATTCATAATAACATTCCTATATTTTATTTTTATACAACTTTCTTATATTCTAAATCATATGGCATTGCCTGATATTTTACCAGATGATTACCTAGTGACAGACAAACCCACGATTGTTTCTATATGTTTTGTATGCGGAAATAAATCATACCCCGCACAACTATCAACCTTATACCCACCTCTCATAAACAGTCTTACATCTCTTACCTGTGTGGACGGATCACATGATATATACACTACCTTTCTAGGTTTCATTTTCAATACAGAACGGATAAATTCAGGAGTTGAGCCACTTCTTGGCGGATCCATTATAACCACATCAGCTTTTCCTTTTGCCTGTGCATATTCTATAAGAAATTCTCCTGCATCCTTATTAATAAATTCGATGTTTTTTATATTATTGATTCCGGCATTTACCTGTGCATCCTTTACTGCCTGACTGTTAAGTTCAACGCCTATTACCCTGCCTGCGTGGGATGCCACCGATATTCCAATCGTTCCAATCCCGCAGTATGCATCAATAACAGTATCCTTATTTGTTATATTCCCCATCTTAATTGCCGCCTTGTATAATTTCTCAGTCTGCACTGGATTAATCTGGTAAAATGACTCTGCGCTGAGTCTGAAACGGCATCCACACAATACATCCTCAATATATCCCTTGCCATACAAGGTCTTACTTCTCTTACCAAGCACCATACTTGTAGACATACCATTTATATTCTGTATAATTGTTGTAATCTCCGGATGCTGATTTCTTAATGCCTTAATAAAATTATTCTTAGAAGGAAACATTATATCGGAAGTCACAAGCACAACCATTATCTCTTTTGTTGAAAATCCACGCCGTATCAGTACATGTCTTATAAAACCTCTCTTTGTATCCTCATTAAATGGAACATATTTAAAAGATTTAAACAACTGTCTTAACGTTGCCATAATCTCATCTGCTTTACTATCCTCAATCATACATTCATCAACGGCAATGATATTATGTGTTCCCTCTTCATATGTTCCCGTTATAATATTCTTATCCCTGTCGAGTCCTACAACTGCATGCACTTTGTTCCTGTAAAATGCCGGTCTGTACATTCCATTTACCTTATCAAATGTACATATCCCCTTAAATAATTTATTTATATAATTTTTCTTTTCACTAAGTTCTTTTTCATAAGGCACTTTTATATAATCACATGCACCACATCTTTGACAGACACTACATGATATTGATTTATCCTTTTCGTTAAATTTGCCACTCATATTAATCTCCATTCTGCATTGAATTTTATAACCATCTATAAAAGGTCTGTAATCTGATACAGAACTAACATAATCAGACTACAGACCTTACAGCTATCATTAATAAAACATTTATTAAGAAATAAAATTCATCTTATACTTATAATATAAATCCTAAGCTCTAAACAATCCTATTGCAAATCACTAATATCTTTGCTGCTTATTTTCACACTACTCCTCATCTGCTGTCTTATCAGCAGGAAGAATCTTAACAAGACCTTCATTAACCTCTTCTACAGCGATTGATAATGGCTTAACATTATCAACATTAACTAACATTGGTTCGCCTATCTTAAGACGTCTCTTTTCATCACTTGTTATAATAGAATTAATATCATCAGGATCCGGACTCTTATCAATCTTTTCCTGAATATGTCTTGAATCTATAATCTGCTTAGCTCTCTGTGCTGTTGCTTTAACAATAGAATATCTGCTTTCTACAATAGGTTCTTCACCTTCCTTAACGTCACTGTTGACAACTGCCATTAATTCTGCATACGATGGATGTATCATTTAATTATCTCCTTCCAAATCCTTTAATTCTCTTCTTATATTATTAATTACATCTAAATTATTAGAAGCCTTACTCTTCTCACATATAACAATGTCATTAATTCTCTCAGCACACTTAGTCACATCATCATTAACAACTATGTAGTCATACGCTTCAACGCCTTCTGCCTCTTCTGCTGCTCTCATAAGTCTGGCATGGACAGTCTTCTCATCCTCTGTACCTCTGCCTCTTAATCTGTTTTCAAGCTCCTTTGCATCCGGTGGCATTATAAACATAAGCACTGCATCCGGATATAACTTCTTAATATTAAGAGCCCCCTGAATCTCTATCTCCAGAATAACATTCTTTCCAGCCTCAAGATGGTTCTCTACATATTCTTTAGGTGTTCCATAATAATTACCTACATAATTAGCATACTCTATAAGCTTGTTCTCATTAATCATCTGCTTAAATTGTTCTACAGTCTTGAAAAAATATTCTCTTCCATCAACTTCACCCTCTCTTGGTAAACGTGTTGTGGCAGATATTGACAAAGCATAATCATCATACTTTTTCATTATCTCTTTCATAACTGTACCTTTTCCTGCACCGGAAAATCCTGAAATCACAAGCAGTAATCCTTTATTTTTCATAGCAATACACCTCTGCTGTCCCTTGCGGGAAATGTAATATTTTATAAGACACTCACATCTTACATTTAATAGTACCCTTTATTATACATATATTTTCAAAAACAATCAAGCACTTATTTTCCTAATATCAGAATATATAATCGGATACCTTATTTTTTAATTACTCAATATTCTGTATCTGCTCTCTCACCTTTTCAATCTCTGTCTTTAGTTCAATTGCCTTATTGGAGATTTCAATATCATTTGCCTTAGAAAGAATTGTATTAGCTTCTCTATTCATCTCCTGTGCAATAAAGTCAAGCTTACGTCCAATTCCGCCATCCTCTGAGAGGCACTTCTTTGCATGGTCTATATGACTTTTTAAACGTACAGTTTCTTCGTCTACACATATCTTATCTGCATAGATAATGACCTCTGTTGCTATTCTGTTCTCATCAATTGTAGTATCATTAAGCAGTTCAGCCACTTTATTTTCAAGCTTGTTTCTGTATTCTTTCATTATCTTTGGGCTTCTGTTTTCAATAAATGCAACAACCTCTGCCATATTATCAAGCTTGTCAAGAAGATCTTTCTTTAAATTTTCTCCCTCTGTAATTCTCGCATTGACAAATTGTTCACAAGCCTGTCTTACAGCCTTTTCAATAAAATGCCACAGCTCATCCTCATCAACTGGTATATCCTCCATTGTTATAACCTCAGGATATCTTGACAGACCTGCGATTGTTACATCATTGTTCATATCAAACTGTTCTGCCATCTTATTGAATATGTCCATATATTCAGCCGCAATATCTGAATTATACTTTAACATTATCTTATTTTCCGTAAGGTCTTCATACGAAATAAATATATCTATCTTACCTCTGTTGGCATACTGCTTTAATACATCCCTTATTCTTGCCTCAAATACATTAAGCTTTTTGGGCATCTTAATTCCAGCTTCAAGATATCTATGGTTTACAGACTTCATCTCTACTGATATCTTTCTTTGTCCCTCGCTAATCTCGCTTCTTCCAAAGCCTGTCATACTTTTTATCATAATAGTCTCCATTCCGCAGGCATTTTCTATCACCTGCTGTCATCTTTCCCTGCTTACAGACAAATAACAGCACATTTGCTTTACAATAAATGTAAATAGCAAACACACATTTTTATAGTTTATCAATTTTGGCAAGAAATTACAAGACAACTGATAACTTTTGTGTTAAACTAATTTTACTATTTATAAGAAATTTGTTTTCTACAGAAAGGAGTGTCTCCCATTTTTATCCGGGCAGACGTTATTATACACATGGCATTAGACGGAATTGTAATTTCAAATATAAAATCAGAGCTTAATAAAACAATAACCGGAGGACGTCTGTACAAGATTGCCCAGCCGGAGGCTGATGAACTGCTTCTTACTTTTAAGACTCAGAACGGACAATACAGGCTTGCAATATCTGCAAATGCCTCACTCCCTCTTATCTATCTTACCAGCGATAACAAACCAAGTCCCCTAACGGCACCTAATTTCTGTATGCTGTTAAGAAAACATCTTAATAACGGAAGAATTATTTCAATAACCCAGCCGGGACTTGAACGTATTCTTGATTTTGAAATAGAACATCTTAATGAAATGGGCGACTTGTGCCGTAAGCATTTAATTGCAGAATTTATGGGAAAATACAGCAATATCATATTCTGTGATGACAACAATATGATTCTTGACAGTATCAAGCACGTATCAGCACAGGTAAGCTCTGTAAGAGAAGTACTTCCAGGAAGAACTTATTTTATCCCTAATACTGTCAATAAATTAAACCCTCTTGAAAGCACATATGATACATTTGCCGAACATGTATTTTCAAAACCTTGTGCTATAAGTAAGGCTATATTTTCAAGTTATACCGGAATAAGCTCCATTGTTGCCGAAGAGATATGCTATCAGGCTTCAATTAATGATACAACCCCGGCCAACTGTCTTAATGATAATGAAAAACTCCACTTATATAACATTTTTTCAAATGTAATGGACGATATCAGAAACGAACAATTTTGTCCTAATATTTTCTATGAAAATGATATACCAAAGGAATTTTCTTCAATTAAGATGACGATGTATGATAACTGTAAAAACTTTGATTCCATCAGTGAGCTTTTAAGAGACTATTATTCAGAAAAAGATATGGTAACCCGTATCCGCCAGAAATCCTCTGACCTTAGACGAATAGTATCAACAGCGCTAGAGCGTTCTTATAAGAAATTAGACATTCAGGAAAAGCAGCTTAAGGATACACAGAAACGTGATAAATACCGTATTTATGGCGAATTAATCAATACTTACGGATATAATATTCCAGAGGGTGCCAAGTCCTTTAAGGCTTTAAATTATTATACCAATGAAGAGATTGAGATACCTCTTGACCCGACTCTGTCACCATCTGAAAATTCAGTCAGATATTTCAACAGATATAATAAGCTTAAAAGGACATTTGAAGCAGACAGCAAACTCATCGAAGAAACTTCTGCTGACATTAAACATCTCGAATCTGTCGCTACTGCGCTTGATATTGCCACAGCCGAAGAAGACCTTGTTGAACTGAAAGAAGAACTTATTGAAGCCGGATATATCCATAGAAAGTCTAAGAACGGTAAAAAAATCAAAATTACAAGCAAGCCATTTCACTATATTTCATCAGATGGTTTTGATATGTATGTTGGTAAAAATAATTTTCAGAATGACGAACTTACATTTCATTTTGCAAATGGTAATGACTGGTGGTTTCATGCCAAGCAGATGCCGGGTTCACATGTAATTGTACGAACTAATGGAAAAGAACTTCCGGACAGAACATATGAAGAGGCTGCAAGTCTTGCAGCTTATTATTCAAAAGGACGTGAACAGGATAAAGTTGAAATCGACTATGTAATTAAAAAGGAAGTCAAAAAACCAGCTTCTGCCAAGCCGGGATTTGTAGTATATTACACCAACTACTCCATGATGGCTTCAACCGATATTAAGGGAATTAAACTTGTTAATCAGTAAATAGAAATCACAAATTTATTTGTACTTTTGTACAGGCTGAGCAGATGTTAGTCATATGATTATTTCTGCTTCGCCACGACGTAAACTCTCGCTTAGGCATTTACTAATGCCCTGATTTCTTTATATAAATACAATGGGTTGGATAGTATATGCACTATCCAACCCATCTTATAATTTTTTAATTATTACCTGCTATAAAATATTGCATTGACGTTTTCTTCTTCCATCAAAGACTATCTGTTCTGCTCAGAAACAAATAGCCATGTGCAAAACTATTCCTTAATAAAAAACCACATATAAACAACTGATACAACATCAGCCAGCATACATACAATATATAACAGAGCTGCTACATATACGCCGCCTGCTAACATATGCACAACAAACATTGCTATAATACCTGCAATTACATTTAATGCTATTGCAATTATAATATGCTTTGCACTACACATTGAATTGACAGCCACATATGTAATAAATGCCAGCATGACCACATCCAGTAAAAACATAAGCATATATGGTACAAATGCCGCCTGTGTAATATCACATATATGTTCATCCATTGTCAGGTATCCAAAAAGTGACGGTGGATTTATCATATATATAACCATTCTTATTATTATCACAACAGCTGGAATTAACGTGGCAGTCAATGCCCTCCTGCGTCTGCTCTTTATATGCTGTGAAACTTTTCCTCTCGACAACATTAATATCACAAGAGGGATTGTCACAAACCAGACAAATGGCATATTAAGAAACCATTTTCCTGCAAAATAATAATCATTTACAAATGATACTGCAGTATATACTGACATGTCACTTTCACACATATGGTCAATCAGTACAGGTCTAAGCCACTCCATATATATAGCAGCAAATGCAACCACAGCTACAGACATATAATATCCGCTCCTGTTATATGGCATATAATCTTCCATCTTTTGGATACGGCTCGACTTTATCATAAGCATCGCAAGAATTGAAAGTATTATAATTAATACCGAGCATACAACTGCACTTACATGTATTAATGATGCCGTCTCAAAACCTGATGATACATTATCAAGATAGAAACCGGCTATAAAACGGTGCATTGATACACTGCCCTGTAACATATATGCCGCTATAATATATATTGATGTAAATATCATGCTGATACAGGACATTACAGCGTAAACAGAAGCGCCTCTATACTTTGTTACAATTCCTGCCGCTGCCATACACGTACTAAATAATCCTACAGAAAATAATACATTATATACCGTATCAAGTCCTTTATAAAAATACAGATTATATATTGAAGCCTGTGATGAATTAATATCCACCACATTATTATTAATATTATCTACAATCCCTTTAAAAAGAGCACTTCCGGGTCCGGCAACAAGTATCACAGCCATTAATGCCAATATCACCGCTACACTCATAACCCTTATTCGAAGAATTTCTTCTTTTTTCATTGTATCTCCATTCTTAAGCTGCTTTATTATAACAATTGTTTTAATCTGACTATCCATAACAGCTTTTCTAATACATATCCAATATATTACTTTACAGTTACTTTATAGAAAGTCTTCTTACCCTTCTTTACTACGACACCTTCTCCATCGAACATTTCCCTTGCAAATGTCTTATCTATAGATGCAACCTTTTCACCTGCTACAGTAACACCGCCCTGCTGAATTGCTCTTCTTGCTTCAGAACGTGAAGATACAAGACCAGCCTGATGAACCAATGTAATAGCATCTACTGCTCCATCTTTGAAACAATCTTCTGCAATCTGTGCTGAAGGCATATTATCTGAATCGCCGCCTGTAAAGATTGACTTAGCTGTGCTTTCTGCCTTTTTAGCTTCTTCTTCACCATGAACAAGCTTAGTAAGCTCATATGCAAGAATCTCCTTAGCCTTATTAAGCTGTGCACCTTCCCAGTCATTCATCTTGTCAATCTCTTCAAGCGGAAGGAATGTAAGCATTCTTATACACTTAAGAACATCGGCATCATCGACATTTCTCCAGTACTGGTAGAATTCGTAAGGTGATGTCTTTTCAGGGTCTAGCCATACAGCACCTGACTGTGTCTTACCCATCTTCTTACCCTCTGAATTAAGAAGAAGTGTAATTGTCATAGCGCTTGCATCCTTACCAAGTTTACGTCTGATAAGCTCAGTACCGCCAAGCATATTGCTCCACTGGTCATCACCACCGAACTGCAGATTACATCCGTATTTCTGGAATAACATATAGAAATCATATGACTGCATTATCATGTAGTTAAATTCAAGGAAAGTAAGACCCTTTTCCATTCTCTGCTTGTAACACTCTGCTCTTAACATGTTATTAACTGAAAAGCATGGTCCTACCTCTCTTAAAAGTTTGACATAGTTAAGATTTAATAACCAGTCAGCATTATTTACAAGAAGTGCCTTTCCTTCTGAGAAATCGATAAATTTGCTCATCTGTTTCTTAAAACATTCAACATTGTGCTGGATAGTTTCTTCTGTAAGCATACCTCTCATGTCATTTCTTCCTGATGGGTCACCTATCATGGCTGTTCCACCACCAACGAGTGCGATTGGCTTATTTCCAGCCTCCTGAAGTCTTTTCATAAGACATAATGCCATAAAATGTCCTACATGAAGGCTGTCTGCTGTCGGGTCAAAGCCAATATAAAATGTAGCCTTTCCATTGTTAATTAAATCCTTAATAACATCTTCATCTGTAACCTGCGCAATTAATCCTCTTGCCTGTAATTCTTCATATAAAGTCATAATCTCTTCCTTTCTTTTATTATAGATTTTAATAAAAAAAGAACCTCCATCCTTAAAAAGGACGAAAGTTCTTACTCCGCGTTACCACCTTTATTCACAGACAGCTCACACCGCCTGCCTTATCAGGTACATATATACCCTTAGCACTATAACGTGTGCTACTCCGTCACAGCCTACTTGTCAAAAATATAACAGATGTTCGGTATGCCGCTCTGGAATGTATTCATCTGTAACAACGACTGCTCCTCTCATCAAACGGCTGCTTTCTGTTGCCTTATATTACAGATTACTTGTTTCCTTCAACGCATTATATTTATTAAATTACAATCTACAATAATCTTTTATTAATATTAAGCCATATATAAGCTCTTATGAAGCACATTATATTATATAATATTTAAAAATGCAACTACTAATTTTCAAAAATGCCTGACACTGCTATTATAATCCCTATTAATTATCCGCCGCTCTCCTGCTCTTAATGCCCTTGTATATAAAATAATATATAGCCATGCCAATTATACAGCCGGTCGTATCGATAAGCACATCCGTAAATTTTCCGGCTCTCCCCGGAACATATAACTGGTGAAATTCATCTGTACATGCCAAAAGAAATGTGATAATAACCGCTGCAAGTGTTCCAATCTCTGCTGCAATCCCATCTGTTAAAAGTGCTGTATATACCAACATTCCAAGAATTGCATATTCTGTCATATGTGCTGTCTTTCTTATTGGGAACTGTAGCTTTTCTATATATACATCCTTTTCATCATCTTCAATGCTGATAATATGAATATCCTGTGCCATATCAATAACTATATTCGCCACCTTACGGCTAAGACCACCGGACTGCTCACCATTCTGCCCTGAAAATGCAAATATTACAATATACATTACTATAACAGGTATCCATATTAATATTTTCCTAAAAATATAGCTGCCGGCAGAACCGGCAGCCATATTCATATGTAAATCATTAAATATCTTCATAATATATTAGAGTGTAACAACTCTCATTGTATTAGTAAGACCTCTTCTTGCATCAGGAGCAGATGAAGTAGCCACACCAGCAGATACAATAACTGTATCACCTTCTGTAATATAACCGGCATTCTCTGTTACCTGGATTGCATGTTCAATAATCTTATCTGTAGACTTTTCTGTAGCAGTCTTTAATGGTCTTACACCCCAGTAGATCTGCATCTTTCTAAGTACATTATCATATGGTGAGCATCCGATAATCTCTGCACTTGGCTTAAGCTTAGATGTAAGTCTTGCTGTAAATCCAGAAATAGTAGGGCATACAATAGCCTTAGCATTAAGATTCTCTGCTGTCTGAACTGTTGCATTGCATACAGCACTTGAGATATTTCTCTTAGAATGAAGAGCTGCATTAGCACCTGGCTCTAAGTGCTGTTCTGTTGTTTCAGCAACCTTTGCCATCATCTTAAGAGCTTCTAATGGATACTTACCATTAGCTGTCTCACCTGAAAGCATAACAACATCTGTACCATCATAAATAGCATTAGCTACATCGGCAACTTCCGCTCTTGTTGGACGTGGGTTTCTAATCATTGAATCAAGCATCTGTGTAGCTGTAATAACAGGCTTATAGGCTGCATTACACTTTCTGATGATTTCCTTCTGGATATGTGGAACCTGCTCTGCAGGAATCTCAACACCCATATCACCACGGGCAACCATGATACCATCAGCAACTCTGATGATTTCATCTATATTTTCAATACCTTCAGCATTCTCAATCTTAGCAATTACAGGAATGTCTGAGTCATGTGCCCAGAGAATCTGCTTAATCTCCTGAATACATGCAGCATTTCTTACGAATGATGCAGCAATAAAGTCAAATCCCTTTTCAACACCAAAGATGATATCAGCCTTATCCTTTTCTGTAATTCCAGGAAGCTTAACCTTAACATTAGGAACATTAACACCCTTCTTAGAACCTAACTCACCACCATTAATTACAGTACAGATGATATCTGTTCCGCCCTTAACTTCATCAACTCTAAGTTCAATAAGACCATCATCAATAAGAATTGTATTACCTGCTGTAACATCTTCTGCAAGTCCTTCATATGTTATTGAAGTAGCTTCTGCACTACCCTCTACTGTTCTTGTTGTAATTGTAAACTTCTGTCCCTCTACAAGTGTAACCTTCTTGTCGTCCTTAATTGCACCTGTTCTGATTTCAGGTCCCTTTGTATCAAGCAATGTTGCAATTGGAATATTTAATTCCTTTCTTACACTTTCAACTAATGCAAAACGACCAGACTGTTCTTCATGATCACCATGAGAGAAATTGAATCTTGCAATATCCATACCATTTAACGCAAGGTTCTTAATGAGTTCCCTATCATTAGTATTAGGTCCCATTGTACAAATAATCTTAGTCTTTTTCATCTTTACCTCCAAAAATATATTATTTATTTAATTAATCAGTATCTAATTAATCATTTTCTCAAACCTTGAAAATTATTACATACTTTCAAAATAATATCAATACTGCGTTTAATATAATACAGTTTTACTAATATGCAAATGATTTTTTGATTTTTTCTTTATATTTTTAATGATATGCTCGTATTTCCTTTATTATATTAATCATTTACTGTCGATTTAATTTAATTTCTAATGTTTATATTATTCCGGCACATCTTATTTTTAAATCAAAAACATCCGTATGTTAAGCTTTATTTACATTATTATAATATTACTTGTTAATATTGATAACATTGCCATCAGCGTTATTCTTATCATCCGTCACATGGATATGTGTATAGAGATGATCCTGACAGTATTCAAGTCCCCCCTTACACTTTGAACAGAATCTGAATGTAAGATCATCTCCATCAAGTTCCGTTCTTCCGCATACTGCACATCTGTGCTTTGTTCCTGTTACAGGCTTAATATAAGGCTTATTGGCACTCTGCCATGTGCTTCTTTCACTATTGGCATTATATACTCTTTCGTTATAAGAAACCTTTCTCTTCTTCTCAGCCTTCTTAGCGGTCTTATATGCCTTATTGAAGTTCTTCTGCGTTGAATTTTTAGGACTGCCTATCTTGAAAAGCACTGCAAATAATATAAAGTTAATCATTGATACCAGTGCCGCCGTAGCTGATACAGGACTTAAAACTATACCTTTAACCGCAAGTCTGTATATCGTATAAGGTGACAAGAATAATGCTGTAAATCCACCTATAATCGTAAATACAAAGAGAATACCATCTAATATTCCCATCCATTTTATCTTAATAGGAAGTACAAAGAACAACAACACCTCCATATCCGGCTGTTCCATGGCAAATGCCATAAAAAGTGCAAGGTTAATATAATATGTGCTCATATGGTAATTAATTCCAAATGCAAAATAAATTATAAATGCTGCTATTACATGGAAGATTATTCCTGTAAAGAAATACAGATTAAATCTGAAAGCCCCCCAGATATTCTCTAATACCGTACCAATCATATAATAAAAATACAGTACAAATATCAGGAATATAATATTAGTATTGCTTGGCGGCTGGATAATAAATGTAACAATTCTCCATACCTGCCCCTGTAATATTTTCTGTGCATCCAAAGCAAGATAAGTATCATATACCAGCGGTGTCCATATATTTATAATTATTCCAAGTACATACAAGGCTATTATATACAACATGAGATTCTTTATGGCATACTTACCAAACCTGCGTTCCATCTTGTTAATCCAGTTCATACTTCTACCCTTTCATTTTAATATCATGTGATATATACATACAATATGACATCCACAGCACCAATAGCCAGTTCATCTAAAAAAACAAGCCGGTTCACTTATGAACTTGTAAAAAATAATTACATCAGAATTATTTTCCGTGCCATCATTTATATATATACATATGCAGAACACTTCCTATTATATTTTTATACATATCACTAAATAATATTACATGTCCTGCGCTTTTTAAATATAATAACATTATACCATATTATAAGTCAAAATTTGTTTTCTTTGTAAATATTTTATAAATTTAATCAATAGGTTATAGTATAAGTCAAAATTCGTTTTCCTTGTAAATATTTTATAAATTTAATCAACAGGTTATCTTCCTCATAAATATAACATTATTATAAACTGGGATGACTAAACTTGAAATATTTTACATAACATATTATAATATGAAAGATTATTTATTTTTCGACATAATATCACAAACTAATAAAGGAGGCAGGCATTATTGCCAATATATTTATGAATACATATAAATTAGGTATAGATATTGGTTCTACAACTGTTAAGGTTGCCATCTTAGATGACAATTTTAATATCATGTTTTCAGACTATGAAAGACATTTTGCCAATATACAGGAAACACTTCAATCACTTCTTGAAAAAGCGGTTGATAAGCTTGGTCAGTTCAAATGTAATCCGGTAATTACAGGTTCCGGCGGTCTTACACTTGCAACACATCTTGAAGTTCCATTTACGCAGGAGGTTGTTGCTGTATCAACTGCTCTTCAGGATTATGCTCCACAGTGCGATGTAGCTATTGAGCTTGGTGGTGAAGATGCTAAGATTATCTATTTTACTAATGGTATCGACCAGCGTATGAATGGTATCTGTGCCGGTGGTACAGGTTCATTTATCGACCAGATGGCAACACTTTTACAGACTGACGCTGCCGGTCTTAATGAATATGCAAAACATTACAAATCAATCTATCCTATAGCTGCAAGATGTGGTGTATTTGCCAAATCAGATATACAGCCTTTAATTAATGAGGGTGCAACTAAGGAAGATTTGTCAGCTTCTATTTTTCAGGCCGTTGTCAACCAGACCATCAGTGGTCTTGCCTGTGGTAAACCAATCCGAGGCAATGTTGCATTTCTTGGTGGCCCGCTTCATTTCCTTTCAGAATTAAAGCAGGCATTTATAAGAACTTTAAGCCTTACACCAGAACAGACTATTGCACCTGAACATTCACATCTTTTTGCCGCCGTAGGTTCTGCCATGAACTATAAGAAAGATGTATGCTTCGACGTAGCCGAGATTATCAAAAAGCTTCAGGGAAAGATTAAGCTCGATTTTGAAGTTGAACGTATGGAACCGCTCTTTGAAAATCAGGCTGCATACGATGCATTTACAAAAAGACATAATTCACATAAAGTAGCAACGAGAGAATTATCTGAATACCGTGGTAACTGTTATCTTGGTATTGATGCCGGTTCTACCACTACTAAGGTTGCTCTTGTAGGTGAAGACGGTAAGCTTTTGTATTCATTTTACAGCAGTAATAATGGTTCACCTCTTGCCACTACTATTTCTTCCATCAAGGAGATATATTCACTCCTTCCTGCCGGAGCCAATATTGTCCGCTCATGTTCAACAGGGTATGGTGAAGCTTTGATTAAGGCAGCGCTTCTTCTTGATGACGGCGAAGTTGAGACAGTATCACATTATTATGCTGCCGCATTTTTTGACCCGGAGGTTGACTGCATCATTGATATCGGTGGTCAGGACATGAAATGTATTAAGATAAAGAACCAGACTGTAGACTCGGTCCAGCTTAATGAAGCATGTTCATCAGGATGTGGTTCATTTATTGAGACATTTGCCAAATCACTTAATTATGATGTAAAGGATTTCGCTAAAGAAGCCTTATTTGCAAAGCATCCTATCGATCTTGGTACTCGTTGTACAGTATTTATGAATTCAAAGGTTAAGCAGGCTCAGAAAGAGGGTGCCGAAGTATCTGATATTTCTGCCGGTCTTGCTTATTCTGTTATTAAGAATGCATTATATAAAGTAATAAAAATTGCTGACCCCGGCGATCTCGGTAAGCATATCGTAGTACAGGGTGGTACTTTCTACAATGATGCCGTACTTAGAAGTTTTGAGAAAATCACCGGTGTTGAAGCCGTAAGGCCTGATATTGCCGGTATAATGGGTGCATTTGGTGCTGCTCTCATTGCAAGAGAACGTTATGATGGAATGTCAGAATCAACAATGCTTTCCATTGATAAGATAAATGAATTAAAATTTGAGACCGCAATGACAAGATGCCACGGTTGTACTAACAGTTGTCATCTTACTATCAACAAGTTCTCAGGCGGACGTCAGTTCATCACTGGTAACAGATGTGAACGCGGACTTGGAAAAGCAAAATCTAAGGATAAGCTTCCTAACCTCTTCGACTATAAGTTCCATAGACTTTTTGATTATGAACCATTATCTGACGAAGAAGCCACACGTGGTACAGTTGGTATTCCCCGTGTCCTTAACATGTATGAGAATTATCCTTTCTGGTATACATTCTTTACAAAATTAGGTTATAAGGTCGTGCTTTCACCACAGTCAAGCCGTAAGATTTACGAACTTGGTATTGAATCAATTCCATCAGAGTCAGAGTGTTACCCTGCCAAGCTTGCACATGGACATATATCATGGCTAATTAAGAATAATGTCAAGTTTATATTCTATCCTTGTATCCCTTATGAACATAAGGAAATAGAAAATACTAACAACCACTATAACTGCCCTATTGTTACATCTTATGCAGAGAATATTAAAAATAACGTTGAAGAAATTAAGACTGAACATGTTGATTTCAGAAATCCATTTCTTTCATTTGAGAACAGGGAAATTCTTGAAAAGCGGCTTTGTGAAGAATTTAGCGATATTTCTTCTTCTGATGTAAAAGCTGCTGTTATTGATGCATGGGCTGAACTTATGCAGTCAAGGGAAGATGTAAGAAAGAAAGGCGAAGAAGTTATCCAATACTTAAAGGATAATAACAAACGTGGAATTGTACTTGCAGGCCGTCCATATCATGTTGACCCTGAGATTAACCATGGTATTCCGGAACTTATTAACTCTTATGGTCTTGCGGTACTTACAGAGGATTCAGTTTCGCATTTAGGAAAGATTGACAGACCTCTTATTGTAATGGATCAGTGGATGTATCACTCTCGTCTTTATGCTGCTGCAAGCTATGTAAAGACAGTTGATAATCTTGATTTAATACAGCTCAATTCATTTGGCTGCGGTCTGGATGCCGTAACAACTGATGCCGTTAATGATATTCTTACCAAGGCAGGAAAGATATATACCGTTCTTAAGATTGATGAAGTTAATAATCTCGGTGCTGCAAGAATCCGTGTACGTTCACTTATTGCCGCACTCAAGGTAAGAGAAAACAAAAATTATCATAGAAAGATTGAATCGGCAGCATTTGACAGAATTGACTTCACACCAGAGATGCGTAAGAATTATACAATTCTTTGTCCTCAGATGTCACCAATACATTTTGACTTATTAGGTCCGGCACTTTCATCCTGCGGATATAATTTTGAAGTCCTTGAAAATGATAACAAGTCTGCTGTCAACGTCGGCTTAAAATACGTTAATAACGATGCCTGCTATCCATCTCTTATGGTAGTCGGTCAGATTATGGATGCTGTATTATCAGGTAAATACGATTTATCAAGAACAGCTATTATCATCACACAGACCGGTGGCGGATGCCGTGCTTCCAACTACATAGGATTTATCCGTCGTGCACTTACTAAGGCAGGTCTTGAATATATTCCTGTAATCTCACTTAGTGCACAGGGTATTGAAACAAATTCAGGCTTTAAATACGACCTTCCTATGCTTAAGAAAGCTATGCAGGCTGTCGTATATGGCGATGTATTTATGAATGTTGTATACAGAACACGTCCTTATGAAAAGGTTCCCGGTTCTGTCAATGCTCTCCATGAAAAATGGAAGAAGATATGTATTGAGCAGCTTACTAAGAAAAAGGTATCAATGAAAGAATATAAGAATAATATCCGACAGATTGTTAAGGAATTTGACGAAATCGAACTTCTCGATATCAATAAACCTCGTGTAGGTATTGTCGGAGAAATCCTTGTAAAATTCCTTCCTGCCGCTAATAACTATCTTGTTGATTTATTAGAGTCAGAAGGCGCTGAAGCTGTTGTTCCTGATTTAATGGGATTTTTATTATACTGTGCTGAAAATGCTAACTTTAAGCGTGATTACTTAGGTGCATCAAAGAAATCGGCATTTATTAATAATACAGTTATTAAGCTTCTTGAATGGTTCAGAAAGAGTGCCACTACTGCTCTTGCCGAAAGCAAAAGATTTACTCCTCCATCAAATATCAAGGAGACTGCCGGCATCGCCAAAGACCTCGTATCTCTTGGTAACCAGACAGGTGAAGGCTGGCTTCTTACAGGAGAGATGATTGAGCTTATACATAATGGTGTCGGTAATATCGTATGCTGTCAGCCATTTGCCTGTCTTCCAAACCACATTGTTGGTAAAGGTGTAATCAAGGAATTAAGAGCTGCTTTCCCAGAAGCTAATATAATCGCTATTGATTATGATCCGGGGGCATCAGAAGTTAATCAGCTTAACCGTATTAAACTTATGTTGTCAACAGCTAATAAAAACCTTGAAAAAAAGGCTCAATAATATTATAATAAAAATAATGACAGAATATTAACAAGCTATTATAATAATTGAGCAGAATGTCAGGATAATAAAATATTACAATTCAAATGGATAATATATTTATTTAGAAAAGCATGTTGGCAATTGTTATTTATAATAGCTGATGTACTAGAGAATGGAGGTATTTTTAATATGAATTTCTTACTTTTCTTAGGACCGATAATCGGTGTTAGCGTTGCAATCATCGCTACAGTTGTTATCGTATCAGTAATCGGTGCTGTTGCAGGTACTGAGGAAGATGCAGAAGATTAATTGTACGATTGTTTATTTACAAAATAATTAATAAAAAAGTACTCAACGACAGGTTTTATAATACCTGCTGTTGAGTACTTTTTTATAATGTTAATATATTAAAAGTAAACGCTTGAGTTTCTGCATTTTGCATTACTACAAGTTACATATTATATAAGTGTGATATCATGTGGCATATGATTAATTACAAAAAATTTAAGTTAAACACACACTTTATCTCTGGTTTATTATTGTCTTTCTTACTACATTAAGCGGGTCCTTAATCAAAAGAATAACTACCCATATTACCAGACCAAATGCTACTGCTGATAATCCTAAAAATGCATCATTAATCAGGGCCTCCGGTTCCGGTGTAAAATATTCTGCTCCAGCTTCTATATATTCAGTCACTGCATCAACCATCCACATAAGTGATGCACCCCAATACATAAGTGTAAGCGTCCCAAGCCTTAACTGTGAACGTCTGTCATTAGTATACCATATAATTGTCGTTATAACAGCTGCAAAAACTGCTATTAATAATGTCATATCTATCCTCTTTTCTTAGTATTTTATTTTTTAATATGCTATTATAATAAAAACTATACTATTAATATTGCTACATATGCATAATACAAAAATAATATATTCTCCTTATTCCGCTTATTACATATTCTTGTACATGATTTCATAGATAACATTTCTTTATCAAATTTATATTGTGTTGCTCTTTAAGGTTCTAATACATAATTTCACAGATAACCTTACTGATAACAAAGTATATTTTTCTAATGCACACCAACACCATCAAAAAAATACAATTGTAGCAGACTGCATCAGGATTTTTAAAGTACAATCGAAAGCAGTCTGGTTATCCGGTATAGTTATTCTGTACATCCTCCACTAAACATTTGTATCAGTATTACCTTCTTCATTATCACCTGTTTTTTCAATTACCAATGTAACAATCAGCATTAATGCCCATACCATTGTGACAATCAGTGCCATACATACCCCGGTAGTTGCCATCTCGTGAAACATCTGTGCTGCGTCCTGTGGATTGCCTGCTGCCGTTAAAAATGGAAACCACGGTGTAATCTCTCCATGCCATAAATGTTCAAATGCAAGCAAGGCTGTTCCGCCCCATAACATATTATTAAGCCATTTCAGCTTCTTAGAAAATGGAAGCCTGTTAATATTATTAGTTGCTTCTGTCACCTCTGTATCTATTGCATTATTATATGACAATAAATCATTCTTCTGCTCATTCTCTTTATTCTTCTTATGCTCCTTATTCTCAACTATCTTTGTTATTACTGTTGTTACAACAGCTTCCGCTCCCGGTACTATAAAACATGCCATAGTAATTTATAATCCTCCTTTTTTTACAAAACCATTCTTTAATTAGAATGGTTTTATTTGTTATTTTAATCATTATCCTTGTTGAACTTTTATCATCTTTTTTTAGTATATCATAATATTGATCATCATTTACAAGCTGTCTCAAAAAATCTTTTCTATCAGTATTTAAATCATTTCTATCTAATCCATACATATCTCTCATATAGACAGCCTTTTCTTCCTCAAGCTTTGTTAAGCCTTTAGCAATTTTTATTGTTCCATCCATCTTAAACTCAAAATATTTATATATGTCTTTTACTTTTGTGGGGTCTAAATATTTATTTTTATCATACAGCTTATCATTCCTTTTTGTATTGCACGTTCTACATGCACACAAAAGATTTTGCCATTCAAATATTTTAGACGGTGTACTTACTTTAGTTTGTATATGTTCAACTGTCATCTCCGAATTAAAATCGGTAATTCTTTTAGTACAAAATGAACATCTCCAACTGACATTCCCCTTATCAAAAGATTAAAGTCATCATTTGTCTTTTTCAATTTATCCAATGATGATTTTTTTCTTTGTATATACTCCATTAGCACTTTACTCCCAACTTCACTTCAGCTTTAGCAACAAGTCCCAGATATTTATCTCTTATATTAACATATTTTTCATTTAAAATATATAAATCTTTTTTAATAGCCTCTCTCGTATATTCTTCTCCACAAATGTAATCCCCCAGCCTGTTAATAATATCTCCGGCTTCTTTAGTAAATATAATAAAACAAGGTCAGTTCTGCAATCATTAATTGATCACAAAACTGACCTTAATGCAACACTCCTAATGTTCTACTATATTTCCTTTATATTGTCCAAATCAGACAAATCCATGCCTTCATATTTCTCAGTAAACTCAATCAATACCGTTTTACGAACCTTGAGACTCCCCAGTTTAAGTGCAGGTAAAATTTTCCTCACGGGCTTGTTCCCGACCTCACGGTCAGATACATATGAATAGTTGTGTTTATCCTGCTAACA